>Ga0233425_10000600_pt1 | contig 91793 bp, 81 predicted proteins | sample Watercolumn_Towu_2_FD_181712 | JGI IMG/M metagenome (GOLD analysis project Ga0233425, IMG submission 181712) | Freshwater microbial communities from Lake Towuti, South Sulawesi, Indonesia - Watercolumn_Towuti2014_140_MG | ecosystem: Environmental > Aquatic > Freshwater > Lake | place... | reverse complement strand
CCAAGGTAGTCTCAAGGTCAGAAAAAATGATCGATCTGACCATGCGTTTATGGGCCTATTTCGAACAAGGCCTTAATTTCGCCGAATATCAGAAAAAGTTTATGTGTATCTTAGGATAACACTCTCTCGGATAAAAGGTTCGCCCTTCGATTTTATTGCCTTTTGACTCTGAATTGGAATCAGATTCTTTATACACCCGGTTCGTTTTCCGATTAAACAAATCTGCAATGCAATTCATTAACGACTTTTTAACCTAAGATGTAAAACACAAGACACAAGACGCAAAACGCAAAACGGAAAACGAAAAACGGAAAACGGTTTCTAAACCGAGCACTGCCGGCATTCTTCCGCGAATTCGTGGGCCAGAGTCAGGGCTTCCGCCTGGGGCGGGAGGCTGAGTACCTGGCCGGGTTTGGAGCCGTAGCGGTAGACGGTGATGCCTTTCAGCCCCAGTTTGTACGCCAGTTTAAAGGCTCGGGCCACCTCCTCGACGCCGGCTTCCGGGGCCAGGTTGATGGTTTTGGAGACCGCGTTTTCCACGTGGCGTTGAAACGCGGCCTGCATCTTCACCTGATAGTCCACGCTCACCTCGAAGGTGGTGGGAAAGAGGCGGCGCAGCTCCTCGGGAAGTCCGGCCAGGGGTCGCACCCGGCCTCCGGCCAGGACCCGGGGAATCCATTCTTCTTCCTTGAGCCCGGCTTGCCTCAATTTCTGCAAAAATAAGGGTTGGATTTCGTCAAATTCCTCCCCTTCCAAGGCCCGGCGGCGGTAGGCCAGCGCGAAGAGGGGCTCGATGCCGCTGGAGGTCCCGGCAATGATGCTGATGGTGCCGGTGGGGGCCACGGTGGTCACCGTGGCGTTGCGCCGGGGCGGCCAGCCGGTCTGGTGCCAGCGGCTGCGGTAGAAATTGGGAAAGGGCCCCCGTTTTTTGGCCAGGGTCTCGCTTTGGGCCACGGCCGCGGCCTGGATGCGGGTCATGATCTTTTCCCCCAGTTCCAGGGCCTCGGGGGAGTCGTAGGCTATCCCCAGTTGGATGAACATGTCCGCCAGGCCCATGACCCCCAGGCCGATCTTGCGGTTGGCCCTGGTGATGGCGGTGATCTGGGGCAGGGGATAATGGCTCTGGTCGATGACGTCGTCCAGGAAAGTGACCCCCAGGCGGGTAAGCCGGTCCAACTCCTCCCAATCCAGGTCGCCGTCCCTAACTAACCGGGCCAGGTTGATAGACCCCAAGTTGCAGGATTCATAGGGCAGCAGGGGCTGTTCACCGCAGGGGTTGGTTGCCTCCATGGAACCAAGATCCGGGGTGGGGTTGGCCCGGTTGATGGCATCCAAAAAGATCAGGCCCGGGTCCCCGGTCTTCAGGGCATATTCGCAGATGACCTCAAAAACCTCCCGGGCTTTGAGCCGTTTTGTTTCCTGGCCGGTGCGGGGATTGATCAGGGGATAGGTTTCCTCCGTCTCCACCTTATCCATGAAATCGTCGGTAACCGCCACCGACAGGTTGAAGTTGGTGAGCATGCCTAAGTCGGCCTTGGTGGTGATGAACTCCAGGATATCGGGGTGGTCCACGTTGAGGATGCCCATATTGGCCCCCCGGCGGCGTCCCCCTTGCTTGACCACCTCGGTGGTGACGTCATAGATGCGCATAAAGCCCACCGGGCCGGAGGCCACCCGGCTGGTGGAGCGCACCGGGTCTCCCTTGGGCCGCAGATGAGTGAAAGTGAAACCGGTGCCCCCCCCGGTTTGGTGAATGAGGGCCATGTCCCGGACTCCCTCCAGGATGCTGCGCATGTCGTCCTGCACGGGGATGACGAAACACGCGGCTAATTGGCCCTCGGTAATGCCCGCGTTCATTAAGGTGGGAGTATTGGGTAGGAATTTCAGGGAGGACAGGGCTTCATAAAAGGCCCCGCTCTGGCGGGACACCACCTTGGCCCCCCCATAGCGGGCCTCAGCCGCGGCCACGCCCCGGGCCACCCGGCGGAACAGCTCCTCCGGGGTTTCCAGTACCCGCCCCTGGGGGTCCCGCCGCAGATAGCGCTCTTCCAGGACCCTAAGAGCGATAGGGCGAAAGGAGATGGTTGATTGAGCCAAGGCGCAACTCCCTGTTCCGAAAAGATGGCCTCACGCAAAGACGCAAAGGCGCAAAGAAAGACGATAGGAACTACCCTGAAAGTTTGAGGTTCAAGGTCAAAGTTTTCCGTTTCTCCTGGCCCCTGACCCCTGACCCCTGGCCCCTAAATAATTCCCCACTTCTTGGCCCGTTCTTCGTACATGGGCGGAAAGGCCGGAGAGAAATTCTGATATACGGTGATAGGATAACGGGCCCCGAGTTTCCGGCCCGCCTCCTGGAGGCCGTTGAGTATGGCGCCCAGGAGGGCGGCCGGGAAGCTGACCACCAGTTCATCGTCCTGGGTCATGGAGAAAATCCGGTCCCCCATGCCGGGAATGGCCACCGTGACTTTGTTGGTTCGATAAGGGCCGATGAGATAGGAAGCGCACTCCACCTTGCCGCTGAAATCGCCGGTGACCCGCTCCCCCATACTGAAGTTGGCCGCCTGCACCAGGCGCATGATCTGGGCCGGGTTGCCCCAGATGGCGACCACGTCAGGGTTCACCTCCAGCCGGTTTAAGGGGGAAAGGTAAATGGCGGCTATTTCCTCCGCAGCGAAGCGGGGCAGGGCCTCCACCTCCTGCAGGGCCGGCCCCATTTCCCGGTTGAATCCCACTTCGCAGAAGAGTTGGGCTAATTCCAGGATGGGGTCTGCCACGGGGGTGAAGCCGAAGGCCAGCATACCGGGGACGCAGACCAGATCTTCCCGGGTCAGGCCCACGGACCAGCCGTAAACCCGGGCCATGGTGACCCCCTGGCAGATGGTCACCCTTTTCCCGAAGACCTGGGAGGGCCGCCGGCTTTTGGGCAGATCGGCCTGATCCTTCAGATAAGCGATGCCTAGGGGATCGGTGCGGAGACGCAGGGCCTCTTGGATCCGGGCCGCGGCTGATTTGAAATCCATTGTCTCTCCTTTCTTTTAAGAGCCTGGATGGAACAGATATTAAGGATTTATTCCCCAGGATGCAAGCTCAACCCTTGTGTTTCCCTTTAGGCACCCTATAGTTATTAAACAGATTTATCCCCGGGGCACAAGGCAGGGTATTTCTCCGGATGAGATCTAAGGGTAACTGCTACCGCCTTCCAGGATTCTGAATTTATGGACCTCGAGATCGTTAATCAACCTTTCCATACCCTGCCCCCGCAACGGGTCATGAAACTGTTGGAGACCGGACCGGAGGGGTTGAGCCCCTCTCAGATCCAGGAACGCCGCCAGCTATTCGGGGACAACAGGCTCACCAAGCCCAAAAAGCTCTCCGCCCTGCTGATATTCCTGCGGCAGTTCGCCAATGTGTTAATCCTCATCCTGATTGCGGCCACGGTGGTCTCCTATCTGCTGGGAGACCAACTTGACTCTTACGTGATCCTGGCCATAATTCTGGCCTGTGTCATCCTCGGTTTCGAGCAGGAGTACCGGGCGGAGAAGGCAGCCGAGGCTTTGAAGAAATTGGGGGCCCCAAAGGCCTTGGTGATTCGGGAGGGGCGGGAGGAGGAAATTTCGGCCCGGAGAGTCGTTCCCGGAGATATTCTGGTTCTCCGCGCCGGCGACCGGGTGGCCGCAGACGCCCGGCTGCTGGAGGCGGCCAACCTGAAAACCGACGAGGCCTTGCTCACCGGGGAATCAACCGCAGTCGCCAAAAGGACTGATCCCGCCCCGGAGCAGGACACCCCGTTGGCCGACCGGAAGTGTATGGTCTTCGGAGGCACGATTGTGACCTACGGCCGGGGGCTGGCAGTGGTTACCGCCACCGGTATGCATACGGAATTCGGCCGCATCGCCGGCTTGCTGATGGAGGTCAAAGAAGAACCTTCTCCCCTGGAAAAACGCATGAAAGTTATCGGCCGGGCTCTGGGCATCTTGTGCCTGGCCGCGGCTGCGGGTGTCGCGCTGTTAGGGGTGTTGCGCGGCTACCCCTGGCTGCAGATGCTCCTCTGGGGCATCAGCCTGGCGGTGGCCGCGGTGCCTGAGGCTCTGCCTGCGGTGGTCACCGGCACCCTGGCCATCGGCACCGCCCGCATGGCCCGGCGCCGGGCCATTGTCAAACGCCTGCCTGCGGTGGAAACCATGGGCTGCACCACCGTGATCTGCACCGATAAAACCGGAACCCTGACCAAGAATGAAATGACGGTGCGACGCCTCTTTCTGGATGATTGTTTGGTGGAGGTGGGGGGCTCCGGTTACTTGCCGGCAGGGGATTTTCTCATCGATGGCCGTCAAGTGGGGTCTCGGGAATTTCCGGCTCTGGAATTGGCGGCCCGCATCTCCGTTTTGTGCAACGACTCCAAGTTGGTGGAGGTGGAAGGAAACTTGGTGGTGGTCGGCGACCCCATTGAGGGGGCGCTGATGGTCTTGGCGCGGAAAGCGGGATTGGACCCCGAGGAGCTTAGGGCCGCTTCTCCCCGCATTGGCGAAGTTCCCTTTTCCTCGAAAACCAAGATAATGAGCACGTTCCATCAGGCCCCGGAAGGTTTCCTGGCCTGCGTCAAGGGGGCCCCGGAAAACGTCCTGGCCCGGTCAACAAAAATCTACACCGACGGCGGGATCAGGCCCATAACCGATGCTGATCGGCGCCGCATCCTCCATGAGGCCTCCCGGATGGCCTCCAATGAAGCCCTCAGGGTCCTGGGATTTGCTTATCGCCGGGAGGCGGAAGTCCCGAAAACCCATCTCCAATGCGTCCAAGGCCACCTGGTTTGGGTGGGGGTTCTGGGGTTAATCGACCCCCTGCGGCCGGAGACTATGGAGGCCGTATCCCGTTGCCGCCGGGCCGGCATCCGGGTGATCATGGTCACCGGCGACCATCCGGATACCGCCCGAGCCATTGCCCGGGAATTGGGCCTGATTTCCCGGAAAGAACAAAACCAGGAGGTCTTAACCGGGGAAGCGCTCAATCGTCTGAACGATGCCCAACTTCAAGAAGCCCTGCAGAGGGTCTCGGTATTCGCCAGGGTAAACCCCGAGCACAAGCTGCGCCTGGTGCAGGTTCTCAAGAACAGAGGGGAAGTGGTGGCCATGACCGGAGACGGGGTGAACGACGCCCCGGCTCTAAAACAGGCCGACATCGGCGTGTCCATGGGGATTACGGGAACCGAGGTCACCAAGCAGACCGCGGACATGATCCTGGCTGATGACAACTTCGCCACCCTGGTGGCCGCCATGGAAGAAGGCCGGGCCATCTATGATAACATCAAGAAATACTTGATCTATAGCTTGAGCTGCAATATCAGCGAAATCATAGTGCTGGCCGGAGCCCTATTCATGGGGATGCCCCTGCCCTTGTTGGCGCTGCAGATTCTCTGGGTGAATCTGGTTACCGACGGTCTCCCGGCCCTGGCCCTGGGAGTGGACCCCAAGGCCCCGGATATCATGTCCCGGCCGCCTCGAGATCCTTCGGAGGGAGTCTTCACCCGGAGAGTCAACACCCTCCTGGCCGTGGTCTCCATCTTTCTGGGCCTGGTCCTGATACTCGTCTTTGCCTACTATTACTATGGAAATCCCGGGGGCTCGGCAGACTCCCAACTGGTTTTGAAGAGGGCCCAGACCATGGTGTTCATTACCCTGGTGCTGGGAAAATTAATCAACGGTTTCAATTGCCGGTCGGATAACCTCTCCTTGTTTACGGTGGGGCCGTTTAAGAACCGTTTCCTGATTATTACGGTGTTGCTCTCTATATTGATGATGGTGGCGGTGATTGAATGGGACCCCCTGGCCGCGCTCTTCCATACCACCCCTTTGAGGTGGCAGGACTGGCTGTTGGCCGCGGGCCTGGGACTGGCCGTGGTGCCGGTGGTGGAGGCGGCCAAGTGGATCGGCCGCCGCCGGGGAAGATAAACTTAATAAATTTACCACAGAGACACAAAGAACACAGAGTTATACCGTTTTTCGTTTTTGGTTTTTCGTTTTTCGTTAAAAGAATCTGTTATTTCAATATATTAACTCTATCATTTGTTGTATTTGAAAGTGAAAACGGTATTACACAGAGAATAAAAAATTCCCCCTTGGCTTTGCCAAGGGGGAATATTCTTTTACTCTGTGAATCTCTGTGCCCTTTGTGCCTCTGTGGTGAATCTTTTTCCCCTGCTAATACGCCTAATCCTCGTTTTCCTCTATTTCCCCGGTTTCTTCCGTCTCTTCCCTTTCCTCTTGATCTTCGATAACTTCGCTCTCTTCAACAACTTCTCTCCGATCAATAAATGCTTTTTTCGCTTCCTTGCCAATCTCCTCTTCCCACACTCTCCGGCCCTTGACCACCACCACCGTCCTGCCGGTCTCCGCCCAGTTATAGAGCCATTCCATGTAGGGTTGCTCCACGTGGATGCAGCCGTGGGTGGCCCATTCCGACTGTTCTCCGGGGGCGGGAACCCCCCCTTCGTGAATGGCCCGGCCCCGGTAATCGAAAAACAGGGAATAAGGCATGGGTTGGTTGTATTTCCGGGAATGATAATCCCGGACCTTGGATTTGATCACATAAGTGCCGGGCGGGGTGGGGGTTTCATCATCCCCGGTGAGGATGGGAAATTCCAGAAGTTTTTGCCCCCGGCCGTAAGCGGTTCCGACCTGTTCTTCCTGGTTGATCCAGATTACCTTATTGTATTTTTGGAATATGTTGGCGTAAGAACATACAGGATAGAGATTGGTGCACAGAACCGCGAGCAGCAAATAAATAGATTTTTTCATCAGGGTAACCGGTAAGAGTTGTGAGTTTGAGGAGCAATTATCTTCGAGGTTATCATATGAAGTTGATGTCAAACCTAGAGTATCGGAGGCATTGGTGGAGCGGGCCTCCGTGCCCGCTCTGAAAAAAAATGAAAATGTTTTAAGACTCTACCATTGACGTCAAATTAGCATCATAACAAGCGGGCAGGGTTAAAACGGAGAACGGGTCGATCAGGGTTATCCCCGGGTCCTGGGTCAGGTTTTGCCAAGTAAGCCGGTTTGGTTCCACCGGCGCCGGCACCCAGGCAAAACTTAGATGCAAATGCGGCGGAATATCCGTTCCTTTCGGGGTAAATTCCGATACCTGGGCAATCGGCTCTCCTGCTTCCACTTTTTGCTTGGCGATAACCGAACTTAGCGGGGTAGTGTGGCCATAAATTGTATATAGCTGCCTTAGGTCCTGGGCGAAAATATTATGGCGGAGATAGATCGAAGTTCCGAGAAAATCCTTTTCGGTCTTGAAGATGGTACCGGAGAAGGTGGCAGGTATTTTTATCTTCTTATGTAGAGTGGTTACCTGGCCGTTGTTTTCTTTAAAACAGCACAGGTCGATTCCTTCATGTGCGGTCTGTCTTTTCTCTTTATCCCCCCACCATTTATCGAGAGAGTCAAACAGCATGCCCGGCTGGAAGACCCATTTCTCGAAGTTGTTCAGGTAGGGTTGATTGATTGCCAGCAAAAAATCAAAGAACCTGCTTTCGGGGAGGTTTGCTTTCATGCTTCTGCCCCTCAACTCCGGTAACTGGCATTGATGCGGATGTAATCCTCGGTGTAGTCGCAGGTGTCATAGTAGTCGGAAAAGTTCCCGGCGTTGAGGTTGACCTTCACCTCAAAATTACCGGACTTGAGTACCTCCTGGGCCTTCGCCTCCGCGGCCGGGCCCAGGCCTTGGCCGTTCTGCACGATTTGGTGTTCCCCGAAGGCGATGTCCACCCGCTCCGGGTCAAACTTGGCCCCTGAGCGCCCCAACGCGGCCATAATCCGGCCCCAATTGACGTCCTCCCCGGCCATGGCCGTTTTCACCAGGGGGGAGAGCGCCACGGTTTGGGCCGCGCTCAAAGCGTCTTTGGGGCTGCCCGCGCCTTTAACCTGCACCCGGAAGATATGCCGGGCCCCTTCGCCGTCGGCCACCACCTGCCGGGCCAGGTCGCCCATCACCCGGTTCAGGGCCTCGCCCAGGGCCGCCATGCCGGGGCCTTCTGCCGTAATTACGGGATTGCCCGCCTTGCCGCTGGCCAGCAGCAGAATCGTGTCATTGGTGGAGGTGTCCCCGTCCACGGTGATGCGGTTGAAGCTCACGGGCAGGGCCTGAACCAGCAGGCTTTTCAACACCTTCGGACTGGCCGCGGCGTCCGTAAAAATAAACACCAGCAGCGTAGCCAGGTCCGGATGGATCATGCCCGCGCCCTTGGCCATCCCGGCCAGGGTGAATTCCTTACTCCCGATTTTCCCTTGAAAAGACGCGGTTTTGGGCCGGGTGTCCGTGGTCATGATGGCCCGGGCCACCTCCGGCAGGCCCTCCGGTTTGAGACCGGCCGTTAAATCGGGGAGTGCGGCCTGGATTTTGGCCACCGGCAACGGCAGGCCGATGACCCCGGTGGACGCAGGCAAAACCAGCCCCGGAGAAATCTTCAGGAGTTCCGCCGCCCTGGCGGTGGTCTCCCGGGCCGCGTCCAGGCCCGCATCCCCGGTGCAGGCATTGGCGTTGCCCGCGTTCACCAAAATGGCCTGGGCCTTGCCCGACCGCAGCCGCTGCCGGGTAATCAGCACCGGCGCGGCCTTCACCCGGTTGGTGGTAAAGACTCCTGCGGCCGCTGCCGGTTCCTCTGCGGCCATCAGCGCCAAATCCCAGACCCCGGCCTTCTTGATACCGGCCATGGCCGCGGCGAATTTAAATCCCGGAATAAGCATGGACACCTCGCAAAAAACAAAAATTTACCACAAAGACACCTAGACACAAAGGGCCACCAAGAAAATATTTTGCCTTGGCGGCTTGCCGCCAAGGCAAAAAATATACCTTTGTGACTCTTTGTGTCCTTGGTGCCTTTGTGGTTAATCTTTCTTATTTCCCATGGCACTTCTTATACTTCTTCCCGCTGCCGCAGGGGCAGGGGTCGTTGCGGCCCACTTTTTTCTGGTGCCGCTCCTGGGGTTGCTGGGCGACACTGCCGTCGCCGTGGCTGAAAGACAGCCGCTGGGCCTTGCGTTGTTCCTGTTCCACCTGGGTTTCCTGGTGGGCCCGCACCTGGAGGTGAAAAATAGCGCCCACGCTGTCCGCCTTGATGCGGTGGATCAGGTCCATGAACGCGTCGTAGCCCTCCCGCTGGTATTCCCGCAACGGGTCCTTCTGGGCGTAGCCCCGAAGGTTGATGCCGTCCCGGAGGTGGTCCATGGAGAGCAGGTGTTCCTTCCAGTGGTTGTCCACCACCTGGAGCATCATCATCTGCTGCAGATGGGCGAAGAACTCCGGCCCGATCTCCTGCTCCTTGGCCGCGAAGCGCTGCAGCACCCGTTCCGTCAGGACTTCCTGCAAGTCCCCGTCCATCTCTTCTTTCAGCGGCACCCGGAACCCGAACTGGCGGTAGAACGCGTCCTCCAGGCCCTTCAGGTCCCACTCCTCCGACATCTTTTGGTCGGTATACTCCGCCACTAAATCTTCCACCAGTTCCTCGGCCATTTCCAGGAGATCCTCCCGGAGATTCTCCCCGCCCAGGATCTGGCGGCGTTGGGCGTAAATCACCTCCCGCTGCTTGTTCATCACATTGTCGTATTCCAGGAGGTGTTTGCGAATCTCGAAATTGTGGCCTTCCACCCGTTTCTGGGCCTTCTCGATGGCGTTGGAGACCATGCGGTGCTCGATGGGCTGGCCGTCGTCCATCCCCAACCGCCCCATGATGCCCTTGATGCGGTCGGAGCCGAAGATGCGCAGCAGGTCGTCTTCCAGGGACATGTAAAACCGGGAAGTGCCGGGATCGCCCTGGCGCCCGGACCGGCCCCGGAGCTGGTTGTCGATGCGCCGGGACTCGTGGCGCTCGGTGCCCAGGATATGCAGCCCGCCCCGGTCCACCACGCCGTCGCCCAGAACGATGTCCGTGCCCCGGCCCGCCATGTTGGTGGCAATGGTGACCGTGCCTGATTGGCCGGCCTGGGCCACGATTTCCGCTTCCTTCTCGTGGTGCTTGGCGTTCAGCACTTCGTGTTTCAGGCCTTCCCGCTTCAGCAAGCGGCTTAAGAGCTCGGAGGTCTCGATGTTGGTGGTGCCCACCAGCACCGGTTGGCCCTTTTCGTGGCAGTCTTTGATCTCCTCCACCACCGCGTGGTATTTTTCGTCCTTGGTCTTGTAAATGACGTCCGGATAATCCTCCCGGATCATCTTCCGGTGGGTGGGGATGACCATCACTTCCAGGTTGTAGATCTTTTTGAATTCCTCCGCTTCCGTGTCCGCGGTGCCGGTCATGCCCGCCAGCTTGCCGTACATGCGGAAATAGTTCTGGAAGGTGATGGTGGCCAGGGTCTGGTTCTCGTTTTCGATCTTCACCCCTTCCTTGGCTTCCAGGGCCTGGTGCAGACCGTCGGAGTAACGCCGTCCGGGCATGAGGCGGCCGGTGAATTCATCGACGATGATCACCTGGCCCTCTTTGACGATGTAATCCACGTCCCGCTTGAAGATGTTCTGGGCCTTCAGGGCCGCCTGGAGGTGGTGCAGGACCTCGATGTTCCGGGGATCGTAAAGGTTGTCCAGATTCAGCAGCTTCTCGGCGTGGGCCACGCCGTCTTCGGTAACCAGCACCGAGCGGGCCTTTTCGTCGATGGTGTAATCCTGCTCTTTTTTGAGCTGGCCGGCCGTCCGGTTGAGGATGTAATAAAGCTGGGTGGATTCCTCCGCGGGCCCGGAGATGATCAGAGGCGTCCGGGCCTCGTCTATGAGGATGGAGTCCACTTCGTCGACGATGGCGTAATTGAACCCCCGCTGCACCATGTCCTCCAAAGAGAACTTCATGTTGTCCCGGAGGTAGTCGAACCCGAATTCGTTGTTGGTGCCGTAGGTGATGTCCGCGGCATACGCCCGGCGGCGCTGGTCGTCATCCAGGCCGTGGAGGATGGTGTCCACGGTGAGGCCCAGGAACTGGAAGACGCCCCCCATCCAGCGGGTGTCCCGGCGGGCCAGGTAGTCGTTGACGGTGACGATGTGCACCCCGTCCCCGGAAAGGGCGTTGAGATACGCGGGCATGACCGCCACCAGGGTTTTGCCTTCACCCGTCTTCATTTCCGCGATCTTGCCTTCGTGCAGGACAATACCGCCGATGACCTGGACGTCGAAGGGCCGCATCCCCAGGACCCGGGCCGAGGCCTCCCGGGCCACGGCAAAGGCCTCGGGCAAGAGGTCGTCCAACTCCTCGCCCTGGTCCAGGCGTTCCTTGAACCGTGGAGTATATTGCTGCAACTCGGCGTCGGAGAGCTCCCGCAGATGGGGTTCGAAAGAATTGACCCGGTCCACGATGGGCGCCAGGCGCTTCAACTCCCGCTCGTTTTTGCTGCCGAAGATTTTTTTCAGAATTAATTCAATCATTTATTTTTGGCCAGATAAAAACCCGATAAAGCACGGCTTCACCGGGGAAATGGGTCCTTATGCGATTTTTTTATTATATCATAATACCCGGTAAAGTAGAATCAACCTTATCGCTGCGGCAACGTCCCGGTTTTCAAAAAGCATGTTTTATTAAAGATAGGAATTCTTCTCTCGAAATTCCCGCAGTTTTCAGATTGTTTTTGATGATGGAAACCGGGACTTCATCGTAAGTGGGAATGACGATGGGCCTGGAAATGCCGGGTTTTACATAAGATCGATGACTACCTTCCTGCCGGGCAAATTTAAATCCTTTGTTCAGGAATATCTTCTCCAGCACCTTCCAATGGACCGGAGCCATCCGGGTCATGTTTTAGAGTCCGACCACTGCGGAATGTCTTTCAATCGCTACCCAGGGAGGGCTTTTCCAACTCCCCTGTATCAGTTCATAACCGCACTCCTGAAGAATTTCCGCCGTAGTATTCATATCCTCGAGAGTGCGTAGAAAGATCTTTACGGCTTCATCCAACGCTTTTCGGGCTTCTTCGGGAGTATGACCTGAACTCATGACATCCAAGGGCATGGCGTGGGCAATATACTGTTTGCCTTCCTGCCAAATATGTACGGTATATTCGATAGTCAATTCAGGTGGCATAATTCCCTACCCATCAAGGTATGTGGTGAATCCTCAGATCCTTAAGTTAATTTTATGTCTGCTTTTAATTAGAGGCAAGAGAATCGCCCCCAAGTTAGCCCACCTATAACTTAAATTACTAAAAAATATTAATGAATTCAGTCTGCCGGTCTATGTCCTCAATTCCAAAATCATCGGAATCTCATTACACTTATCCGGAAACTTGAGGCAGTCTTTGCATTCGCTCCAGATGATCTTGGGCAGATCGTCATTGGGCACGATGCGGAAACCCAGGCGCTCGAAAAACTGGGGCCGGGTGGTGAGGGCAAAGACCTTTTTCAGGCCGAGGGCCTCCGCTTCGTCCACGCATTTTTTCACCATGCGGGAGCCGATCCCGGTTTTTTGAAACTCGGGCAAGACTGCAACCGAGCGGATTTCTCCCAGGTCTTCCCAGTAAACGTGGAGCGCGGCCACGCCGATGATGGGGCCCTGGTCCCGGCGATAGACGAAATATTCCCGGACCTGGCTGTAGAGGTCGGCCATGGTCCGGGGCAGGACGTCCCTGTCCGCGAACTCATGGAGCATCCGCCAGATTTCCGGCACTTCCCGAATTAAAGCCTTGCGAATCATAGTCACCGTTAAAGGCTCCCTTGACAGGAGCAGACCCTTAAGTAACAATTATAACATACTTTCCCAGGAGAACTAGATGGCAATAATTGCTCAGGATCAATACGTGGAACTGGAATACCGGCTGCGGTTGGACGGCGGCGAGTGGGTCCGGGGTTCGGACCGGGAGACGGCCGGGCTCACCTTCGTGGCCGGTTGCGGAGAACTGCTCCCGGGGCTGGAGCGGCGCCTCTGGGGGCTTCAGGAAGGGGACGCGGTGGAGTTCACGGTGCCCGCGGCGGAAGCCTTCGGCCCCTATGACCCGGAACTCACCCAGGAGTGGAGCCGCAAGGCCTTTCCCGCCGACATGGACTTAAAGCCGGGGCAGCAGGTGCTCCCCGCGAATTTACCCATTCCCCCGGAATTTCCCCTGCGGGTGAAAGAGGTGCGGGGGGACAAAGTGATTCTGGACCTCAACCACCCTTTTTCCGGCCATGACCTGCACTACTCGGTGCGGGTAGCCTCCGTGCGGCCCGCAACTTCCGAAGAACTAACCCCCAGGAAGCAGTGCCAGTCCTGCCGGGAAGAGATGACCTGCGGGACTTGAAAAAACCGTTTTCCGTTTAAAAAAAATCGGCGTGCATCGGCGTTTATCTGCGGTTAATTTTTTGCCGCGGATGAACGCCGATGTACGCCGATAAATTTTTTTATTACGGTAAGATTATGCCCCGGGCCATCCCGTTGCCCCCGGGGACTTCATATCGTTGCGGCCCGGGACTATCTCCCGGCAGCCCGGCGTCCCGGCGGCATTCCCGGGCCCGGCGCACCAGGGCCGGAGCCCATTGGGGCGAGCCCAGCGCGTGGAGGTGGGTATAGGTGGCCAGGACGTTTCGATAGACCAGGCCTTCCCGCTGGCCCCCCAGGCCCGCGCCCCGGTTCACTCTGAAGACCAGGTTCTCTTGGGGCCCGGGTTCCGGCTGAATCCGGGAATAATGAAATTCGTGGCCCTTGAGGAGGGTGCCGGGAGAAAAGAAGGGATTGTCCCGGTCCACCTCCAGGATAGTATAGCCGTGGCCCTGGGGTTTCTTCCCCATGACGAATTCATAAGGGAAAATGCCCACCATGGGAAATCTCTCGCCCTGCATGGTGATGATGGCCTCCCCCAGGTACATCAGGCCGCCGCACTCCGCATAAATGGGAAGTCCGGCTTGGGCCGCGGCTTTGATGGAATTGCGAAAACTCAGGTTTTCCGCAAGCTGCTGGGCATGGGTCTCGGGAAAACCGCCGCCGATATAGAGTCCATCCAGTTGGGCCGGGAGGAGGGGATCCTCCAGGGCATTGATCTCCACCAGCCTGGCGCCCTGTTGTTCCAGGGCCTCCAGGTTCTCGGGATAATAAAACTGGAACGCGGAGTCCCGGATGATGCCGATGGTCACCGGTTCACCGGCCAGCGCCGGGGACTCGAAAATTTGCGCCCGGGGCAGGGGAGGGGCCTGGGAAGCCACCTGCCATAAGCCGTCCAGGTCCAGATACCGCAGGGCCAGGTCCCGGGCGGTGTTCACCGCCTTAACCGCGGTGGCGTGTTCCTGGGGGGGCACCAGGCCCATGTGCCGTTCCGGGAAGACCGCGCACTTCAGCCGGGGTATGGCTCCCAGCACCGGGATGCCGCAATAGTGCTCGATGGCGCTGCGAATCAGGGACTCGTGGCGGGGACGGGCAATCTGATTGAGGACCACCCCCCGGATGGGGGTCAGGGGATCGAAATGCTGACACCCCAGCACTAAAGCAGCGGTGGTGCGGGTGCGCATGGTGCAGTCCACCACCAACACGACCGGGGTGGCCAGTGCTTTGGCAAGTTCCGCGGTGCTGGAGGTGCCCTGGGCGTCCAGGCCGTCGTACAACCCCCGGTTGCCTTCGATCAGGAGGCCGTCCGCGGCCGACGCGTGGCGGGCCACCAATGCCAGAATCTGGTCCCCCTCCATGAGGAAGGGGTCCAGATTATGGCTGGGGCATCCGGCCGCCAGGGCGTGCCAGGCGGGGTCGATATAGTCCGGTCCCTTCTTGAAAGGCACCAGTCTTCGCCCCTGATCGCGCCAGGCGGCCAGGAGCCCCAGGGTCAAGGTGGTCTTGCCGGCCCCGCCCCGGAGCGCTGCCAGCAGCAAACGGGGACAGGACCGATTCATCAGACTTTCTTGGCTGCGCCTTCCTCGTGGGGAATCTCGATGTAGCTCCCGCCGAAGTAGGTGTACACGCAGCGGCCCGTGTCAATGAGTTCCTTGATGGCGAACTTGATCTGGTTCTTGTCCTGATCAGGATGCTCTTTGAGCACGGCCTTCTGGACGTCCATGGCCTTCAGGTTTTTCTTGCCTTGGGCCTTGGCCACCATGTCGTAGATGTAATTGACCAAATCTTCTTTTGATAGTGCCATTTAATTCACCTGCTTAGAATTTGAAATGCATCGACGTCCTGTAGGTCTCATAGGCCCAACGGTAGTCGTCAATGTGCTGGAAGGTAAAGGGAATCTCGCAAACCTCGAAGAACTTTTCCCAACCGATGCGCTCCACCCATTCGCCCACACGCTCCCATTTGTTGGCGCCTTCCGCGTACTTGGTGAGAATCTTGCGGATGGCTTTGACCACTTCCGGCCAACGGGGCGGATCATTGGGAATGTAGGGAACCGCCAACTTGGAGAACATGGGCGGGCTCTTGGCGTTGGAGACCTTACCGCCCACCAGGAGGGCCACGCCGCCTTTATCCGAGTCAAAGCAGGGCAGGGCCGGGCACATGGTGTAACAGTTGCCGCAGTACATGCAGCGTTCTTCGTTGACGACCACCGACTTCAGGTTCTTGTCCGGGTGGGGGCGGATGGCGCCGGTGGGACAAGAAGCGATGGTGGTGGGAATCTCGCACATATGGCGCAGCTTTTCGTGCATGACCTTGGGCGCCGTACGGTGCACTCCCAGAATGGCGATATCGGAGCAATGCACCGCGCCGCACATATTGAGGCAGCAGGCCAAGGCGACGCGCACCTGGGCCGGCAGCTCGTGGCTGCCGAAGTAATCGTACAGGTCGTCCATCACCGCCTTGACGATGCCTGAAGCGTCGATGGCCGGGGTGTGACAGTGAATCCAGCCTTGGGTGTGGACGATGTTGCTCACGGAGTGCCCGGTGGCGCCGATGGGCAACCCCATCTTTTTGACCGCGTCTTTCAAGCCCGCAATCTTGCTCTGATCGGCGAGCAGGAATTCGATATTATTACGGCTGGTGAAGCGGAGATAACCGTCGCAGAACTTGTCGGCGATGTCGCAGACATCCTTCACGAAATCGGTGGTGATGAGGCGGCCGGAACCCACCCGGACGGAGAAGATTTTGTCACCGGACTCGCCTACGTGCATCAAGACGCCGGGTTCCAGGATTTCATGATATTTCCACTTGCCGTAGTTGTCTTTGATAACCGGCGGCAAGAATTTTCCAAAATGCGGGGGACCAATATCAGTAAGACGTTCAGACATTGTATTCATTCCTCCTTAGTAGATCGGCGCTTGGCCAGGTATGGGCCTGCGATCCAGCTTTACAGTTTGATATACTTGCGGCCGGCAGCCTCGGCCTCGAAGTCTTCCTGGTGCCAGAAGAAGAAGGGGTTGGCCCGGGGAGTTTTGACAGTTTGAGGCTGCGGATCCAAACCGATACCCTTCAAGAAAGCCCGCATACCCAACCGGAGGATCAGCTCGCCCACGCGCTCCCGGTTCTTGCCGTGTTCCGACCACCACTCGGCGATGTTGACGATGATCTCTTTCAGTTCATCAAAAGGGGCCTCCATGGGCATAAAAGGCACGATAACCCAGCTCATCTGCGCGCCTTCCAGGATGGGAGCATGGGAGCCCAGCAGGAAGGTGGCGCCGGTCTCGGTGCCGGGGCGCAGAGCCTGGGGCATCAGGCTGATGCAGTGCATGCAGTGGTTGCAGTTCTTGTTGTCGATCTTCAGGGTGCTGCCGTCATAGCTCATGCAATAGGTGGGGCAGAGGTCGGTGACGTCCGCCTTGACGTCCAGTTTGGCGTATTTGGTGGCGCCGCCCCGGGGTTTCAGCTCGCCGCCGGCATAGGCCTTCACCGCGGCCTGGTCGATGCGGATGTCGTCCTTCCAAACGCCGATGACCGAACAATCGGCCCGGGCTACTGCGGCTACGCAGTCATTGGGGCAGCCGGAGAGCTTCAGTTTGTACTTATACGGATAGGAAGGCCGGTGCAAATCGAACTGCATCTCCTGGGTAAGCTGGTAACAGGCCTCCATGGTGTCGTAACAGGACCATTCGCAACGGGCCTGCCCCACGCAGCAGGAGGGGCTGCGAAAGGCGGAACCGGAGCCGCCCAAGTCCCAGCCCTTGGCAGTCAGCTTCTCAAAGCAGGGCTCCAACTCTGGAGTGGTGGTGCCCAGGAAGATAATGTCGCCGGTGGAACCGTGCATGTTGAGCAGGCTGCTGCCGTGCTCATCCCAAATCTCGCAGAGTTCCCGCAGGGCCTTGGTGGTGTAAAACCAACCGGAGGGCTGGTTGACGCGCACCGTATGGAAATGCTCGACGCCAGGGAATTCTTCCGGCAGGTCGGTGTAGCGGCCGATGATGCCGGAGCCGTACCCCAGGACGCCGACGATGCCGCCGTGTTTCCAATGGGTGATCTTGTCCTTGTAGGAACGCTCCAACAATCCTAACAAATCCGCCACACTTTTTTTCCGGCCAGCAACCCGCTTCAGGTCGGTAATGAAGCTGGGCCACGGACCGGATTCCAGTTGATCCAACAATGGGGTTTTATGCATGAAAACTCTCCTCCCTTGTTAAATGGTCCCCAAAGGGCTTATCCTTTTTTTCACAATATCCACCCTATCTCATAACATCACAAGCGATTTGTCAACTAAAAAAATATAGACTTAATTTCAGCTAATCATCTCCAAAGTCCCAAGAGCTTCCAGGTCCTTGGCGCATATGCCCGCAGGCCCCACCACCAGGGTCACCAGGGACTCCGGTTGCAGGTGCCGCAATGCTGCTTCCCGGGCCGCGTCCAGGGTCACTTCGCTGATCCGCTCCCGGTAGCGCTGCAGATAATCCCAACCCAGATTATAAAGGTCCATGGACACTACCCGGGAGCCGATCCCCCGGGGGGTCTCCAGTCCCAGGGGAAAATGCCCCACGTAATAACTCTGGGCTTCGGCCAGCTCCTGCGCGGTCACGCCCTTTTCCCTGACCTCCCGCACCACCTCTTTGATCTCCTTGACCACCAGCCCGGTTTGGGCCGCGGGCGTAAAAGTGGAGATCACGAAAGGCCCCGGCGCCCGGCGGAAGTTGAAGCTGCTGCGGATGCCGTAAGTGCAGCCCAAATCCGAGCGGATGCGGGTCATCAGCCGGGAGGAAAATCCCCCTTCACCCAGGATATAGTTCACCAGCCTTAAAGGGTGGTAATCCGGGTGGGACCGGGGCAGACCCAAATGGCCGATGCGGATTTCGCTCTGGGTCAGGTCGGGACGGTCCAGGAGGAAGTTTCCCGGAGCCCGGAGGCCCTCCGGAACCTGGGTGTAGGGAGGGCTGGCGGGGCCGCCGCCGCTCCAGGCGGCCCAGGCCTTCTCCGCCTCCTCACGCATCCGGGCAAAGGGGGCCATCCCCACCACCACCAGGGTGGACTCCCGGGGGGTGAACTCCCGGCGGTAGAAATCCCGGAGGTCTTGCAGGCCGATGGCCTCCAGGCTCTCCAGGTCCCCGGATGCGGGGTGGCCGTATGGGGCGTCGCCAAAAAAGAGACGGGTGAAACGGCGGTTGGCGAATTCCCGGGGATCATCCTGCAGGTGGGCCAGCTCCGCGCGGCGCCGCTCTTTCAGCAGGGGAAACTCGCCTTCGGGAAATCCGGGAGTCTGGACGACTTCGGCTATGGTGGCCATCAGCTCCGGCAGGTCCTCGGCCAGCCCCTCCAGACTCACCACGGTGGCGTCCCAGCCCCCCCGGGCGGACAGGGCCGCGCCCCGGGCCTCGATATCCGCGGCCAACTGCAACTGGGTCCGTTTTTGGGTCCCCAGGGTGAGAAATTCCGCAGTCCAATCCGCTGTTCCCCCCTTCCCCGGAGGATCGGCCTCCGCGCCCCTTTTGGCCAAAAAAGTGAGGCTCAGCCAGGGAACCCGGTCGTATTCCACCCCCAGTAAATTAAGACCGTTGGGCAGGTTGGCCCGGTGGATTTCCGGAATATAGTTTGCCATGGCGTTTCCTTTTAGTGAGCGGTAAGCAGTAAGCAGTGAGCAGTTAAGGACCAGTGATGGCCCTGTAAAAAGTCAAAAAAATGCTGATTTCCCCTAATCGCTCTCAATAAAATCAGCAACTTTAAATGCCGATTGTTGGAAATTCTGACTTTTTACCAGGCCATCAACTTTGAACCTTGAACTTTGAACTGGTATCAAACCATCTCCCCTAAAGCCTTACTCTCCTCCGGGGATACCGGTTTCAAAGTAACCACCGTACGGTTTTCTTCCCGGAGATAGATCCTGGCCACCCGGTGCAGGTCCTCCAGGGTCACGGCTTCGTAGAGTTTGAGCAATTGGTTGACCCGGCCCGCGTCTCCGGTCTTCATGTCGAACAGGCCCACCAGCAGGCCCCGGTAGAAATTCTGGGACAGTCCCCGGGCGGCCTGGGCCCGGATCAGCTTTTGGGCCCGGGCCAACTCCACCGGTTGCACGCCGTCCTTCTCCAGCCGGGCCAGCGCCGCCCACAGGTCTTCCTCCAGTTGGGGCAGCGGCTGCCCGGGCGCGGCAATGGCGGTGAAGACCATGAGGTCCGGGTCCTGGCTGGTCCAGGGGGGCGCGGCGATCTCCGCCTCCATCTCCACGGCCCGGCCGGGCTTGACGAACTCCTGGTAGAAGCGGGAGGATCTGCCGCCGGAGAGCACCACGGCCAGCAGCGTCAGGGGATAGACGTCCGGGTGGTCCAACCCGACAATATGAAACCCCGCAAACAGGGCCTCCACCTGGGCCACCTTTTTCAGCACCGCCCGGCGTTCGCCCCGCTGGGGCGGCTCCGCCACCTTCAGGTCGGCCACCGGCCCCGGGCTGGGGAGTTTCCCGAAATATTTATCCACCAGGTTCCGGGCCTGATCCGGCTGCACGTCCCCGGCGATGACCACGCTGAGGTTCCCCGGGTGGTAGTAGGTCTGGTAGTAGGACAGGCATTCCCGGAGCCCCATGCGCTTCAGGTCCTGGTCCCAGCCGATCACCGGCCACTGGTAGGGGTGCTGCGTATAGGCCGCGGCAAAAAGCTGCTCCAGGACCAGGCCGAAGGGGCTGTCCACGGCGCGCAGCTTCCGTTCGCTGATGACCACCTGGCGCTCGGTCTGAAAATTTTCTTCATTTAATTTCAAGTTCGCCAGACGGTCGGCCTCCAGTTGCAGGCCCAACTCCAGGTGCTCCGAGGGCAGATTTTCGAAATAAGAGGTATGGTCCCGGGTGGTGAAGGCGTTGATCTCGCCGCCCTTGGCCTGGAGGATGCGGGAGAACTCCTCCGGCCCCAGGGTCTCCGAACCCCGGAACATCAGGTGTTCGAAAAGATGGCTGATGCCGGTGATGCCCTGGAGTTCATGCCGCGAACCCACGTGATAGTGGAGCTGCAGGGAGAGCGCGGGCACTCTGGGATCGGGCAGCACGAAAATCTTCAGGCCGTTAGCCAACCGGTAGGATACTATTTCTATCTCCGGCTGCCAGGCCGCGGGGTCAAGTTTAAGGGCAAGACTCATGCAAATCCTCCAAAAAAATAGTTCCGAGTTGCGGGTTCCGAGTTCAAAGTTTAATCAATGAAAAATTTCTTGCGCCTTTGCGCCTTGGCGTCTTTGCGTGAGGTACTATTTAATTTTTGGCCGCCGGCGGATGCCCGCTCCATTTCCGCAGCAGCCCCTCGTCCACTTGTACCTCAATCGGGGCCTTCTCGGCAATGGGAATTTTGACCGGGGCCTCGCCGCCTAAGACCCGCCGGGCCAGGGCCCCGGCTTCCTCCCCCAGCTTGCGGTAATCCAGGGCCACCCACAAAACCGCGCCCCGGCGCCATTCCGGATGGCCGCTCACCACCATCACTTGCTGCTGCTTTCCCCAATCCAGCAGCAAGGGGGCGTACCGGCCCGCGCTGGGGGCAGGCGGCAGATAGATCACCCTGGCCCCTTGATCCCGCAGCCGCTCCAGGCCCTTACGGTCCGCGGCCCCGTCGCCGGCGGCAACAACCAAGGGTTTTATCCCGTGTTTAGGGGCTTCTTTCAAAAAACGGTTCTTCAATTCCACCGCCACCCCGTCGTTGGGGTCGTAAAGCAGGCCCCAGACCCGGGGCCCCAGCAGCGTTGCTCCCTGCTTCAAGGACGCGTTCAGCGGCGCCGGGGAGGCGATGCCGGTGATGTTCTCCTGGTGAATTTCCGGGTGTTTCGGGTCATGCGCGGCCCCGGTGAAATAGGGATTGCCCACCAGCGCGAAGACCACCGGCGTCCGCTTTTCCACCGGCGCCACCTTCAGCAGGGCCGGGGTCCCCAGCACCACCAGCATCCCGGGGCGGCGCTCCCGCACCCGGCGCAGCTCCTCCTCCCCCTGGCGTCCCAACTCCGGGATGCAGACCACTTCCAGCTTCCCCCGTCCCAAAGCCGCTTCCACCCCGGCAATAGCTTGGCGCATCCGGGGGGAATCCGGGGAGCAGAAGACCGTAATGCCCCCCTCAGCCCCGCAGCTTAAAAGAGCCGGAAGCAGCAGCAGCCAGAGGGTCAGTCCCCAAAGATGGCAACGCATTTTTGATTCGGGTAGAGAGAACAGTCCAAAGTTCAAAGTTCAAGGTTCAAAGTTAAATACCCAAACTCTAGGTTCGACGCCCCCAACTTTGAACTTTGAACCTTGAACTTTAATGGATAAGTTTCCCGATCCGCTGCCAACGCACGTGGAAGGCGTCCGCATCCCAGGCGAACTCGGTGGCCATCCCCTTGAGGGCCATCCAGAAGGCCAGGAAGAGAGGTTCGTTTTCCGCCCCGCCCCAGGAAAAATAAATGATCACCGCCTTACCCCGCAGGGCATCCATAGGCACGAAGCCCCAGAACCGGCTGTCATAGCTCTGGTCCCGGTTGTCTCCCAAAAAAAAGTAGGAGTCTTTCGGCACCACTATCGGCCCGAAATTATCCCGGGTGGATTGATTGAAGGGAATGACCGTGCTGTCGGCAAAACGGGCCTGGGGCAATGCAAACAGCTCCCCGTTGACGTAGACTTTTTTATTGATGACTTGCACCCGGTCTCCGGGGAGGCCGATAATCCGCTTGATATAGTCTTTGGAGGGGTCCTGGGGAAAGATGAAGACCGCCACATCCCCCCGCTGGGGGCTCCAGGTGGGAATCAGCACCTTGTTGGAGAAGGGATTGCGGATGCCGTAGCTGAACTTGTTCACCAGCAGGTAGTCTCCCACCAGTAGCGTGGGGATCATGGAGCCGGAGGGAATGGAGAAGGCCTGGACCACCAGGGCCCGGATCACCAGCGCCAGAATCAAGGCGATGAAGAGGGCCTCGCCATATTCCCTGATAAAGGATTTCTGGGGAGCAGCGCCGCCCCCGCTTTGGTCTTGGTTATTCTGAGCCGTTACGGCCATATTTTTAACGCCTTAATCTTTAATTAACCTGGCAGTTCCAAGTTCCAGGTTCCAAGTTCCAACTAAAAGAAAGGTCCAGCAGAAACTTTTTTCAAACAGAAAACAGAAAACCGAAAACCGCTTTTAATCCAAAGGGGAAAACTGGTCCTTGGCGGCCCCGCAGATGGGGCAGACCCAATCCGCCGGCAGGCTCTCGAAGGAAGTGCCGGGAGGAATATTATTCTCCGGATCCCCCACCTCGGGATCGTAAATATAACCGCAGATATTACATTGATATTTCTTCATGCTCTTTCTCCTTTGTTGTCCTTCATTAACTCGGCGATCATCGCCGGCGCGGCCGCGAAGGAATCCAGGTAATAATCCGCGTTCAGTTCCCGATTGCGGTAGGCCACCAGGGGCACCCCGGCGTTCTTGGAAAATTCTTCATCCACCCGGGAGTCGCCGATATAAATGGCTTCCCGGGGGGAGAGGCCGAAATGGCCCAGGATGCGCCGGAAAGCCTCCGGGTCGGGTTTGGGGCGGCTCACGTCGATGGCCGAGACCACCAGGTCGAAGTGATCCGCCAGCCGGTGGAACTCCAGCACCGCCCGGGTGGTGGTGGAGCGGTTGGTGGCCAGAGCCCGGGCGAAGGAGGGGCGTAAAAACTCCAGGAACTCCCGCAAATGGGGCTCCTCCACCATCATGGGAATGAAGGGGTGGTAATCCAGGGTGCGGGCGTACTGCCGCACCGCGTTCAGGTCGGGATAACCCTGAAACAGGTATTCCACGGACTCGAAAACCGTGTGCATATGCACAAAATCCACGGCTGCCGGGGTTAAGCGCGGCTGCTGGAAGTGATCCAGGATGGAGTTATAGAAGGCAATATTGGCCTCCCGGGAGTCGAACAGCACCCCGTCGCAATCGAAGGCAATCAATTTCAGCAAATTATTAATCCCGGTACCGCGGCGTGATGAAGTGGTCGGAGCCCGGGGCTCGGCATAAAACCGCCACGCGCCTCAACAAACATAAGTTACTGTCCATTCACGGTTTTGTCAATAAGGAATCCTGCCGGGAGGGTAGGGGGCCGGTGGTAAGAAAGGCTGCCACTCTTTTTATCTCACGCCAAGACGCCAAGGCGCAAAGAGGCAAACATTATATTAATTATCTCCGTTCATCTGCGTACATTGGCGTGCATCGGCGGTTAAATTTTAACCGCCGATTAACACAGATTAGCGCCGATATGCAGGCCTTGGACAATCGTTGGAGGTTCAGGAGAGATGCCGCCGGATTTCTTCGGGGATGTGTTTCAGGGTGAGCACCTTATGCGCTGCGCCTTTTTTGATGGCTTCCTTGGGCATGCCGAAAACTACGCAGGAGGCCTCGTCCTGGGCTATGGTATAGGCGCCCTGATTTTTCATGGCCACCATACCGTCCGCGCCGTCGGCCCCCATGCCGGTGAGGATGACGCCGATGGCGTTGGCGCCTGCGCTTTGGGCTGCGGAATTAAAAAGCACGTCCACGCTGGGGCGCTGATGGTGGACCAGGGGACCGTCCTTCACCTGCACATAATAGCGGGCGCCGCTGCGGCGCAGCAGCATATGATAGGCCCCGGGCGCGATGAGGGCCCTGCCGGTCAAGACCGAATCCCCGTCCTGTGCCTCTTTGACTTCCAGGGCGCACATGCCGTTGAGGCGGGCCGCGAACGCGGAAGTGAATTTCGGCGGCATATGCTGCACGATCACCAATCCCGGACAGTTGGAGGGCAGGCGCAGGAGGACCTCTTTGATGGCCTCCGTGCCCCCGGTGGACGCGCCGATGGCGATGATTTTCTGGGAAGTTTGGGTCAGGGGCGCGATGGTGTCCACCGGCGGCTCCGAATTCCTATCCGGATTGGTGCTCTTGAGATACCGGATCTGGGCCGCGGCCCGGATTTTTTCCACCAGTTGCACGCCTAAGTCGCCCACGGTATAGGCGCTTCCCGGTTTGGCCAGAACTTCCACCGCCCCATAATCCATGGCCTCCAGAGCCATCTGGCTGCCTTTGGGGGTCAGGGAGGAAACAATGATCACCGGCAGCGGGAAGTAATGCATCAACTTCTTCAAGAAGGTGAGGCCGTCCATGCGCGGCATTTCGATGTCCAGGGTCACCACATCAGGGCGGGACTGGACGATCTTGTCCCGGGCGATATAGGGGTCCGGCGCCACCCCCACCACTTCCAGGTCAGGCTCCCGGGAAATCAGATCCGTAAAGATCTTCCGGACAATGGCGGAGTCGTCCACCACCAGAACTTTGGTCTTACCCATGGCCAGCTAACCCTTTTCCACGAACAGTTCCATGAGTTCTTCATCCACCTCAAAACGTATCCGGTTGGCCGGGTTTCTTTTCCCTTTTTCCTCCGCGGCCAGCCACTGGGCTTCCGGGGTCTGCAATTTAAAGGCCCCCGAGGCATCCATTTTGCTGAGAAAAGCCCCGGCCATCATGTTGGCGGTTTCTTTGAGGATATCCTCCAACTCCGGCTGGGATAATTCTTCTTCGTTGGTCCCCAGGAAATTGGCGGCCATTTTCCGGGCCAGGCTCTGGGGCACCAGCAGACCGATGCGAAAGGATTGAGGCCCGACGATGTTCACCCAGGAGCGCAGAAACGGCCCCCTGGCGGGCACTACCTCGCCTTCTTCCAGGGTTTCTGGAAAGAGATAGTACATGGTCTCCAATACTTCAAAAGTCACAGCTTTCAGTTTCGCTAGCATCCGGTGCAATGGCCTCCCCTAAGATTCCGGTCAATTTCTTTTTGATCGTTTCCGGGCGAAAAGGTTTTTGGATGTAATCGTGAACCCCGAGATTCAAGAAGGGGTTGATCACCTCCGGCCGGGATTCGGTGGTGATCAGCACCACGGGAATGTGGCGCCACATTTCGTGTTCCTTTAAGCTCCGTACCAGGGCGGCGCCGTCCATTTCCGGCATGTGGACGTCGGAAAGGATGATGTCCACCCAGTTGTGCTCCAGGACGCCCAGGGCTTCGCGGCCGTTGGCCCCCTCGAAATATTCGCCGATATCGAACCCGGAGATCACCAGCACCTTGCGGATCAAGGCCCGCATGGTCGCCGAATCATCCACGATTAGCACGTTGTACGCCATCTTGATTTCCCATCAGACCGAAGAATATCTGGGCTTCATCCCAGGCGCTGCCGAATTGCATTAAGATTCTCTGCAGGTTCTTTTCACGCAGATGGAAATGCCGCAATACTTCCGGATAGCCGGTATAGGCCAGGCCGTCCATACCCAGATCTTGTCCGAACATCATGACCAGAATGTCCGCCAGATATACCAGCAGGGTCAGGTCGTCGGTATAGGCCTCGGGCCGGTCCAAATGATGGTAGGTGATGGCCAGGCGCAGGCGGTCCGGAAAATCCCACATCCGGGCCATTTCTCCCCCCATCTCGGCGTGGTCCACTCCCAGGACGGTCTTTTCCGCCGCCTGGAAGGAGACGCCTTGTTGTTCCACCAGGTGCATGATTTCATGGAACTTCTGTTCCACGAAGAGGCTCAAGACCACCTTGCCGATGTCATGCATCAATCCTGCGGTGAAGCCCGTTGCCTGGTCGGGCAGGGAGAGCTCCCGGGTTAGCAGGTCCACCATCAGCGCGCAGCTCACGGAGTGGCGCCATAAGCCCTGGCGCTCGGTGAAATAGCCGGGTGTGGGCGCAGAGAAGACCCGGGTGGCGCCGCTGGCGATAACGATTTTCAAAAGCTCCTGGGTCCCCAGCAGCAGCAGGGCCTGGTGCAGCGAGTGAATCTCCCTCCTCAAACCGAAGTAGGCGGAATTGCTGATGCGCAGAATGTTGGCGGTAACGGCCGGATCGAATTTTACTACCTCCACTAATTCCTGAATGCTTACTTCCGGTTTATTGAGCAGGATCAAGGCCCTTTGGGCCACCAAGGGGAAGGGCGGCAAATTCTTCAATGATCGTAAGACTTGTGGCACTAGACTCATGGCTTCCTGCTCCTATAAATCTTTGATGACCTGATTCTGGCCGATGATCTTTACCCAAACCCTACCGCTGGAGATTTCCAGGTACATGGTCCTGGCCTTGGACCCGCCCACGTCCTCATTGTCGATCAGGACGTTGTTCTTTAAAAAGATCTTGCGCAAGGCCGCGTAGTTGCGCCTGCCGATGTTAAAATGCTCCGGACCCCCCAAGACCTGGCTGCCTCCGGCCACTTTTACCAACATGCGCTGCTTCTGCGCACCCAGCTTGTAGCATTCCCGGAAAAGCTGGGGAATACCGGTGTCCGCAAACATATAGGGATTCTGCCTTCCCTTTTCTTCATCCAGGGAGGATTCCGGCAGCATGTAATGCAGGAGTCCCCCCACCTTGACGTGAGGATCATAAACCGCCACGCCGATGCAGGAGCCCAAGGCGTGGGTGACCACCAATTGCTGGGGCTGGTTGCTGATTTTCATATCAGCCACCCCCACGACGATTTGCATCTTTCGGACCTCTACTTCCGATATATGGTCGGTTTGACGTACGCAAATTGATGGCTGACGTTGCACAGGCTCTCCGAATGTCCAATAAACAGATAACCGCCGGGTTTAAGGCACTGGTGAAATTTGTTGACCAATTCCGTTTGTGTGGCCTTTTCAAAATAGATCATGACGTTGCGGCAAAAGATAATGTCGAATTCTTCCTTAAAGCGGAAGACGTCCATCAAGTTGAATCGGAAGAATTCCACCAGTTGTTTCACTTCCGGTTTCACCCTGACGAAGCCCTCCCATTGGTTGACTCCCTTTTGAAAAAAACGCCGCCGCCATTCCTGAGATAAAGGTTCCACCCGGGAAATGGGGTAAATGCCACGCTGGGCCTGGTTCAATACTTGGGTGTTGATATCCGAGGCATAGATCTTGACCCCGGACAGGTCCTTGGGGTTGATCTTATCCATCAACACCATGGCCAGGGTGTAAGGCTCCTCGCCGCTGGAGCAGCCGGCGCTCCATAAGCGCCATTGCGGTGCACCCCTGCATTTTTGACGCATGGCCGGCAGGAGCTCCTGGCCCAGAAACTCGAAGTGCTTGGGCTCCCTCCAGAATGACGTCATGTTGGTGGAGATGGCGTCCAGGAGGTTGATGAGCTCCAGCCCCGAGGTATCCTCGAGCACTAAATGGTAATACTCCTGGAAGCTGCCAAGCTTTCTGCTCCTGATAAACTTGGTCAGCCGGGAGCGGACCAGTTCCTTTTTCTGGAGAGGCAGGTGGATGCCGGCGTGCTGGTAAACCAACTGGCTGAGCTGGTTGAATTCAGAGTCGGTCAGCTCCGGCATCGTCATGGAGATGCCGGGGCCACACGCCGGTTGATCCTTGCCCTGATCCCGGGTTTTTTCCCTGAGGAAACTGCCCACCGCTTTCACCCTTAACTCTTAACTTCCCAGGCTCTCCAGCCCGGCCATTTCGTCGCTGGTCAACACTTTGTCGATATCCAGCAGGATCTTGATGCTCCCCTTGGCCTTGGCGATGCCCAGGATGTACTGGGTTTTCAGTCTGGTGCCGAAGGAGGGGGAGGGTTCGATATCCTCGCCGTTGATATTCAAGACTTCGGAGACCGAGTCCACCACCACCCCCATTTGCACCGACCCCATTTCGCTTTGCACTTCCACCACGATGATGCAGGTGCGTTCCCCATATTCCGCGGCTTCCAGCCCGAATTTGAGCCTGAGGTCAATGACCGGGATCACCCGGCCCCGGAGATTGATCACCCCTTTGACGTATTCCGGGGTTTGGGGCACCGCGGTAATATCCATCATCCCGATGATTTCTCTCACCTTTAAAATTTCCAGGCCATAATCCTCCGCGGCCAGGGTAAAGGTGAGATATTTCCCTTCCTTTTCCTGAAGGGAGTTGGACTCTTGCTGAAGTTGTCTCGCCACCTGCGCCATTCCCTTTATCCTCCTGCTTTCTCGGATCCTTGACCGAACCGGGCAAATTTGGAGTTGCCCCTCCTGCAGCCCATCAGGAGGGGGTGATGACTATTCATGCCTAATGAAATATCGGCCTGGCTGCCAGCATTACTTAAATTAGAATTCCTTAAATTGTTCATCCCCTAAAGGAATCACTTGCTCCGGGGAAAGTTCCCGGCCTTTGGGGGGAGGCAAAGCCCCCACCGGTTTCTCCGCCCTTTTGGCCTGGGGTTTCTTCAACCCCGGTCCCCCGTTCAGGTAGGCCCTTTTCTGCGTGTAGGCCGCGGAGGTTGTCTGGGAGGCCTTCTGCGTGGCGCCGTTGCTGTTGCCTCCCACCAAGGCTTCCAACTGCATCATGGTGACTTGGAGGTTGCGGCTCTGGGAGGAGAGCTCCTTGGCGGTGGCCGCCGCTTCCTCGGCGCCGGCCGCGGTGCTCTGCACTACCTGGTCCATATGGGACACGGATTTGGAAATTTGATCCAGTCCGTGGGCCTGCTCCTGGCTGGCCGCGGCGATTTCGTCCACCAACTGGGCCACCCTCTGGGCCCCCCGGCTCAGTTCCTGGAACGCGGCTTCCGCCTGCTTCACCAATCCCGCGCCTTCGGCAATGCGGGTCACCGTGCCTTCGATCAGTTCGGAGGTGGTCTTGGCGGCCGTGGCGGCTCTCTGCGCCAGGGAGCGGACCTCATCCGCCACCACCGCAAAGCCTTTACCCGCCTCGCCGGCCCTGGCCGCTTCCACCGCCGCGTTCAAGGACAACAGATTGGTCTGGAAGGAGATCTCGTCGATGGTCTTGATGATCTTGGCGATCTCCGAACCCGCCTGGGACACCGCATCCATGGCTTTCTGGGTGGAGGCCATGGTTTCGTTGGCCTTGGCCACCACCTGGGTGGTTTCCCGCATCATCTGGTTGGCCTCCCGGGCGTGATCGGCGTTTTGCCGGGTCATGGCCGTCAGCTCTTCCAGGGACGCGCTAGTTTGCTCCAGGCTGGCGGCCTGTTCCGAAGCTCCCTGGGCCAGGGTCTGGGAGGTGGAGGCCACTTCCCCGGAAGCGCTGTGCACCTGTTCCGAGGCCTGCTGCATCTGCTGGGTAACTTCTCCCAGGCGCCCCAGGCTGCGCAGCGGGAAGTAAAGCATCAATCCCAGGAGCAGGGCCACCGGGATGATCACCATCAATAGGTTGTTGCGTATGCCGGCAACCTGGTCATCCACGTCATTGATATAGATGCCGGTCCCCACGATCCAGCCCCAGGGAGCAAAGGCCTTGACGAAGGAGGTTTTGGGAACTATGCGGTTCTTATCGTCTTTCCATTGCCACATGTAATCCACGAACCCTTCGCCCTTCTCTTTGCAGACGCTGACGAACTCCACGAACAGGGCCTTGCCGTTGGGGTCCTTGAAATTGCTGATGTCCTTGCCGTCCAAATCCGAGCGGTAAGGATGCATCAACATCCTGGGACCGAAGTCGTTGACCCAGAGATAGTCTTTATTCTCCGGACCGTAACGCATGGCCTTAATCCGGTCCAGGCATCTTCTCTGGGCTTCCTCCTGGGGAAATTCCCCTTTTTGATAGCGGGCGTGAAATTGCTCCATCATGCTGTAAACGGTCTGCACCATGGCCTGGATCTGGGTCTGCTTTTCCTTGAAGACCGCCTTTTTCATGGACGGCAACATCCAGAAAAACATCAAGCACATGAAGACCAGAAACATGAGCAGGAACTGGCCTAAAATCTTATAGCGGATATGAATGCGCATTTCTCAGACCTCCGTTAATTATTGATCCTCTCTCTCGAGGGGAATAATCTGCCCCGGGTTTTTTCCGGGCCGAAAAGCCAGGAGATTTCTTACTTTGCCGCTGAAGCCCAAGGCCTGGCGCGCCGGATTCTCTTGAAAGAGGTGCCTGTCGTGGTCTCTTTGGCCCCAGCCGTTGGCGTTTCCGGACACCATGGTCAGCAGCTCCTCCACGATGCCTTTCATCTGATGGGATTGGGCGGTGAGTTCCTGGGAGGCGCTGGCGCTCTCCTCGGCACTGGCCGCGTTCTGCTGCACCACCCGGTCCATTTCTCCCACGGCCCGGTTGACCTGCTCGATTTCCCGGGCCTGTTCCTGGGACGCCTGGGAGATTTCCCCCACCAGGCTGTTGACCTTCTTGGCGGATTCGCCCATGTCATAGAACTTGGTCAGGGTCTCCTGGATCTGTTGGTTGCCGAGCTGAATATGGGATGCGGTCTCCCCGATCAGGTTATCCGTGGTTTTGGCCGCATCTGCAGCTCTCATGGCCAGGTTCCGCACCTCGTCGGCCACCACCGCGAAGCCCGCGCCCGCCTGCCCGGCCCGGGCCGCCTCCACTGCGGCGTTCAGGGCCAATAGATTGGTCTGAAACGCGATCTCATCGATGCTCTTGATGATCTTTTTGATGCTGTCCCCCGAATGGGCAATGGTCTCGATGGACGTCTTGGTGGCCCGGATGGACCTATGCACCTCCTTGGTCTTTTCGTTGGTGACGATCACCAGGCGATTGCATTCCTCCGCATTGTCCGTGTTCTGTTTGGCCGCAGTGGCGATCAACTCCATGGAGGCCGCGGTCTCTTCCAGGGAGGCCGCCTGCTCGGAGGCACCCTGGGCCAGGGATTGGCTGGAGGAGGAGACCTGGCTGGAGGCCTCGGCCACCTGATCCGCGGCCTCTTCCAATTGCCGGGTGACTCCCGTCAAGGCGCCGCTGATGCCCCGGGACATGAGAAAGGCAACGGCCAAGCCGATGACCAGGGCCAAGAGGCTGAGCGCCATGACATTGCGCCGGGTGTCAACGGCTCCGGCCGCCAGCGCTTCTTCGCTGATGGTCTGGCCCTTCACCACCTGCCTGGCCTTTTGGAGGACGGCCTGCACCTTTTCCAGGTTGGGCTTGCTTTTACTTTCAAAGATGGGCAGAGGCGTCTCAGCCTTCTGGATTTCCGCCGCGGATTCATGCAGCAGGCGATGCGGCTGCTCCAATTCCTTCAACACCGGAGCCAGCCCCGGCGCCACTCTTTCTGCCTCCTTACGGCCTTCGCCATAGAGCCAGAGGCCCAGGCCGCATTTATGGTCGTCCGTTTCCACGTCGAAATTGCCGGCCTTCCCGCCGGCCACATAGGATAAAAGCTTGCCGCCCCACTTGAGGTGATCCACTTCCCTTTGTCCCAATAATGTATCCAGCCGGTTGCCTTTGATCATGGTTTCGGCATTATCGGCCAGGCGGCCGATGCCCCGGTAACTCAATAAGCCGATGGCGCCCAGTAAGAGAAGAATAAGGCCTAAACCAAGTGAGATTTTTTTGCCGATGGTTAAGCTTTTCCAATTCATTTCCATCTCCCGGCAATGACGGCCGTCTTCGGCCTCCTGCTCTTCTTATTCGGGGCCCTTTTGCCGCGCCCCTGGTTTGTTATCGGCAAATGCATGTGTCTAATTTCTACCCTCGTTAAACCTTATCTTCTTTCTTGGCGATCTCCTTCCCGGTCTTCTTGAGTCTTGGAGGCTCCGCCCCCAAAACCCCGGCCCTAGATTTTGCGGCTAATTGCTTTTAGTGCTTATTCTCTATATTCTTCTATGCTTTTCTATGCTTTTTAGGTCTGGCTCAGGGCGAATAGCCCGGACAGATCCAGAATCAGTCCCACCCGGCCGTCACCCAGGATGGTGCCGCCGGCCAGGCCTTTGATGTTCTGAAAAGTCTCCCCCAGGGATTTGATCACCACTTCCTGTTTGCCCAAAATGTCGTCCACCAGGAGTCCCCGCTGCTTGCCGTCATACTCCACCACCATCACCAGACCCTTGGTGGGGTGCGTTTCTCCGTTCTCGGTCCGGAACAGGCGATGCAGCCGCAACAGGGGAATGATCTGGTTGCGAACCCTGATGATCTCGCCTTGCCCTTGGACGGTAAAATAATCCTCCGACGCCGGCCGCAGGGTTTCCCGCACGGCCACTGCCGGCAGGATGTAGCGTTCCTTGCCCACTTTCACCAGCAAGCCGTCGATAATCGCCAGGGTCAAAGGCAACCGGATGCTGAAGGTGCTGCCCTCTTTGGGCCGGGAGTGAATATCGACTTTGCCCTGCAGTTTTTCGATGGTCAGACGCACCACATCCATGCCCACGCCCCGGCCGGAAATATCGGTGACCTTTTCCGCGGTGCTGAATCCGGGCTCGAAGATGAGGTTGTCGATCTGGGTGGTGGTGAGCTGATCCCCCGGCTGGACCAGTCCCCGTTCCTGGGCCTTGGCCAGGATCCGGTCCCGGTCCAGACCCCGGCCGTCTTCTTCGATGTCGATGACTACGTTGCCCCCTTTATGGTAGGCTCGCAGCCAGAGATGGCCATCCGGGGGTTTTCCCTGGGCTTCCCGTTCCTTGGGGGTTTCCAGTCCATGATCCACCGCGTTCCGCACCAGGTGCACCAGAGGATCGTAGATGGCCTCCACCATATTGCGGTCGATCTCGGTTTCTTCCCCTTCGATGTGCAGCTCCACCTGCTTTTTTGATTTCCGGGCCAGGTCCCGCACCAGACGCACCATCTTCCGCAAGGTCTGGCCGATGGGGACCATGCGCATGGACATGGAAATCATCTGTAATTCCGTAGTGATCCTGGACATCTGGGCCAGGTCCCGCTCCAGTTTCTGGTCGGAGATCCCCATGAGTTTCGGGTTTTGCCGCACCTGGCTCTGGGCGATGACCAGCTCTCCCATCAGGTTGACCAGGTTGTCCACCTTGGCCAGGTCGATCTTGACGGTGGCGGCCACTTGGGCGTCGGCGGCCGCTTTTCCTTCCACCCCGGCCGGCGGGGCTGCGGCCTCAATGCTCGGTTTTTCCTCCGTCAATTGGTCCACCAGGGCCCGGGCCACTTTGCCCGGGGTAACTTTGCCTTCCTTTGCCAGGATTTCCCCTAATGGCATGGTTGGGGGCCTGGAGCCGATTTTTTGCTGTTCCAGTGCTCCCTGAAGATCGGAGTCGCTGATCTCTCCCTTGGATACCAGGATTTCCCCCAACTGGCGTTTGGGAGGGGCGTCTTTGGTTTCGCCCCTCTGCAGGGCGTGCACCATGTCCATGATATCTTGCAGGTCGAAGATGCGGAGAGGCCGCTTGTCGGCCAGGGCTTCCTGCAAATCGTCCAGCATTTCTTTCAACCGGTCCACCGCGGTCAGGGTGAGATCGATGGTCGCGGCATTGATCTGCAAACGGCCGGCCCGGGCTTCATCTAGAAGAGACTCCACTTCATGGCTCAACTCCTGGATCTGAGCCAGATTTAAAAACCCTGCCACTCCCTTGATGGTATGAAAGGGGCGGAAGACGGCATTGATGGCCGCCAGATCCGAAGGGGCCTGTTCCAGGTGGACCAGGCCGCTTTCGATCCCTTCCAGGTGCTCCCGGGCTTCGGTGATAAAATTGGTCGTCAGCTCCGGATCTTCAAAGATGATGGTCTCGGTGTCCGGGGCCGCGGCGGGTTCCGACTCGGAGGGGGGCGGGCTCTCCGCCGCCGCCTCCGTTACTTCCAACCCCAGTTCTTGGGAGAGGCGGCAGTACGCGTTCCAGGCGTCGCCGGCCGTGGGGAACTTGTTTTCCCGGGTCCAGGTCAACAACAGACTCACCCCATGGCTCAGCAGTTCCTGCCCTTGGGCCGCTGAGGCCAGTTCTTGGAGGATCAGCTTGTTCCCCACTTCCTCCAGTCGCTGCACCACCATTGCCGCTTCGGGAGCCGTCTCCGCGGTCACCAGTTTATGGACGGTTTCGAGATGGTTGAGGAAAGACCCCAGGCCGGGGAGATCGCCTTCCTCCAGCATTACCACTTTGAGGGCCAACCCTTCCAAGTTTTCGATGAGTTGCCGACTCTCCGGGGTTTGGTCTGTCAACTAACGCCTCCTGCAGCTTCTTTGGGCCAATCTTTGGCCAGTGGTGCCGTTATGCCCGTTACTTTACGGCTGACCCGGCAGCGCCGCCGCAAACAAAGACTCCGGGATATTCCCATACCCTGTCAGCCTGCCAGTTTCTTAAAGATCTGTTCGATCTTCTCCTGCAATACTTCCGCAGTGAACGGCTTCACCACATAGTTGTTCACCCCGGCCTTCACTGCGGCCACCACGTTTTCTTTGAGGCCTTCCGCCGTGACCATCAACACCGGGAGGTTGGCGGTCTTCGGATCGGAGCGGATCTTTTGGAGCAACTCCAGGCCGGTCATGTTGGGCATATTCCAATCCGTCACCACCAACCCGATATTTTCGGCTTTCAAAACCTGAATGGCCGCCTGGCCGTCTTCAGCCTCCACGATATTATCGAAACCGATCTGCTTGAGGATATTGCGAACTATTTTGCGCATGGTGGCAAAGTCATCCGCGACCAAGACCTTCATGTGATAATCAATATTTTTATCCATGCTGCCAGTCCCGAACCCCTCTCGGGATTGTCTGCTTCGCTGGGATGCGCAAATTTCCCAGCCGTAAGCCGCTAAGTAGATAATAGGTCGTTATTGCATGATATTTCGTATTTCGTCAGATGTCTGGGCCCCGGGTATCTTGGGCAGATTTCTCCTGATATGCCTTTTCTAACCAATCTTGTCGACTTTTCCCGGCAATATCTTTAACGAAAACTTTAAGTTTCCTAAAATTTTCTTCCCTTGCTTTTCTCCGGTAAATTCTCCAAAATCCGGGTTATGGAGAACCCCCCGAATACTCTGCGACTTGAGGCCTTAAGGAGCCGTTGGACTCCGGAATTAGACGCCCTGTTGGTGGCCGGACCCGAAAACCGCCGCTATCTGAGCGGCTTTACCTCCCGGGATGACAGCTTCACGGAAACCAGCGGCGTGCTCCTGATTACCCGGAAACGGGCCTTTCTCCTGACCGACTTCCGCTACCTGGAATGGGCCCGAAAGGAAGCGGCCGGCCTGGAAGTGGTGATGTATTCCCAGTCTCTGGGGACGACCCTGGCCGGAATTCTGCAAGACCAGGGGGTCCGTATCCTGGGATTCGAAGACGCCTATCTGACCTACCGGCAGTATCAACGCCTGGCGCAGGCGGTGGCTGAGGCTGGCCTTACCGTGGAGTGGCGGCCCGCGGCGGGCCTGGTGGAGGGCTTAAGAGAGAGCAAGGCCCCGGAGGAAGTGGCGGCTATCCGCCGGGCCCTGGCCTTGACCGAAGAGGCCCTCTTGGAGGTGGCGGCGGTCTTGGCCCCGGGACGGACCGAAGCCCAGGTGGCCTGGGAGATCGAGCGCAGGCTCCGGGAAAAAGGGGCCGAGGATCTGGCCTTCCCCCCCATCGTCGCCGCCGGCCCAAACAGCGCCCGGCCTCACCACCATGCCGGCGATTACCGGTTGCAGGAGGGCGAGCCGATCATCATCGACCTGGGCGCCAGGGTTAACGGCTACTGCGCAGATTTGACCCGGACCTTCATCCTCGGACCCCCGGATGAGCAGTTCCGGAAAATCTACGGCCTGGTGCGCCGGGCCCAGGCCCAGGCGGAGCAAGGACTCCGGTCCGGCATGGACAGCCGGGACGCCGACGCCCTGGCCCGGGATCTGATCGCCGCTCAAGGCTACGGCGAAGCCTTCGGCCACTCCCTGGGCCACGGCGTGGGTCTCGCCATCCACGAACCCCCCAGCCTCAGCCCCCATAAAGACCGGGCCACCATCCTGCTTCCAGGCAGCATCATCACCGTGGAACCCGGCATCTACCTCACCGGTTGGGGCGGCGTGCGCCTGGAAGACATGGTCCTTCTTCATGAGGACCGGGCCGAAGTGTTGACTAAGGTGGGGTTTTACGACTGGTAATTGGGGAATATCACTGGGAGATAGGCCCGAAAACCCTGCCAAACCCCGCGCTCCTAAAGAAACCGTTTCCAACCTTCGCCCTCCATCATTCCCTAACTAGATAAATTTGCCTGCTTTATCATCCCCATAGAGTGATCCCCAAATAGGCAATCTTGCCTAGTTTTCAGCATTTTTATCTAGACCAAAAGATAATACGGATAAGATTGGACCTCGGTCTGGGCAAGGGAATCCCAAGGAATTGGTGGCCTCGGTTTTTTTTACATCAACAATCTTGCTTTCTTTATGGTTCGGCAGGCGATTTCCATAAAAAATTTTCTCACTTCTAAATAGGCAATAGTGCCTATTGTTCATCTGCAAATCCAAAAACATAATAATGTCAACACACCTTAAACCCAGAGGCTGGGCGCAGGGATTTCCATGCGCCCCGACCGGCACACAGGAGGACGCATAGGGAAGGCTTGATTTATTGAGGTTAATCACTGGTTATTGTTAACTAAAACGATGAATCAGGGTTAGGAGAGAAATCATGAAAAGACGAGATTTTATCAAGATCACCGCAGGAGGCGTGGCGGCGGCTGCTGTTGCCGGTAATGTTCCTGGAGTCCTTAATACCCCGGCTTGGGCCGCTTCTCCCATCTCCAGAATCAGGATCAACATTACGGATGCCCTCAAAGAGTTTCATTGCTTCAACGGCATAGCCGAGCAGCAGGACCCCAACAGCACCTGCTATTTCTGGGTCTACCAGATGTTGGTGGAATTTGTGGCCAATCCCGGGGTCTTCGTGGAGCTGCCGGTGAACGTTCCCGGTCCGACCATCGTCGTCACCCAGGGCGACACCTTCTCCATCAGGGTCAACAACCAGCTGACGCAGCCCCATTCCTTCTTCATTCCCGGCGTAGTCGCCACCGGCCCCATCCCGCCCGGCGGCGGCGTCAACAGGGTCATTACGGCCAACACCCCCGGCACGTTCCTCTATCACGACAACCAGAACGCCCCGGTGAACCGGGTGATGGGCCTGCACGGCGCCTTCGTGGTCATGCCCGCCGCGGCCAGCGGGGCCAGCTGGACCCCCTATTCCGCGGCCCAGGTAACCCCCCAGGTGCAGCTCCTGTTTGACGAACTGGGCACCGCCTCCCATTGGCCCGGCCTTAAGTGGGAAGGGGAAGACGCCGCCACCCTGACTCCGCCTTTCCGGCAGTATGTCTGGATCACCCATCAGGCCAGCCAAAAACTGTTCTCGGAAGTGGGGAGCAATCCGGGCGTATTCCCCGCCGCCACTTTTATTAACCAGTTCCGGAGGGACGCCTTCAGCCGGGATAGCTTTACCTTCGCCGGCACCAGCAGGATTCCCCAGCACTTCAGCATCACCGGCCAGGAGGGACATTTCTGCCACAACAACCCGATCATCACCCCCATGGCCCGGGTAGGCGAGCCGGTGGTGGTGCGGGTGATGAACGCGGGGCTGATGACCCAGGCCATGCACCTCCACGCCAACCATTTCTATCTCATCTCCGTGGACCGCATCGTGCAGGGTGCGCCCAGCGCCGCGGATCCCTCTTTGCGGGGCGCCGGACCCATCTGGATCGACACCATGACCCTGAACCCCTTCGGGGAGAGAGGCTCCGCCTACGACATGGTGATCCCCTACATGCGGCCCCCGGACGTGCCCAATACCCGGGGCATCGGCCTGGGCGGCGCTCCGGACCCGGCGCTGCCGACCATCGGTGCCGGCCTCACCTGGCCACCCGGGGAAGAGTTGGACGTCTTTATCCCCCCGGGCGGCACCGCCATCGGCCAGGACCCGGCGGACCCCACGGGCCAGACGTTGATCAACGTGCCCCTGACCCAGCGGGAATCGCCCTGTTGCTACCCCATGCACGACCATTCCGAACCCACCCAGACCACCCAGGGCGGCAACTACAACACCGCCTTGATTTCAGGGATGTATATCATCGGGGACCGGAACGTCACCCTGCCGCGCTTCAACGTCAACGACCTCTTTGCCTTCCCGGGAGGGAATCCGGGCATGCCGCTGCTGCCGCCGCAGACCTTCCCCATGGACGAGGATTTCGCCATGATGCTGGGGCTGGATCAGACCCCGCAAATCTTGGCCTACGGCATTGACGAGGCGCGGCGCACCGGCATCCAGCAGGCCAGCAAGCAGAGCGACCTGGAATCCCAGCGCGACAGGCCGCCGTTCCCGCCGGGGTTCAATGATCCGGCGTTTCCCTAACTCCTCCATCACGAGACTTTAAAAGGAGATAACGATTATGTCATTTGCCAATCCCAGATTTCGTATTCTTCGCCGGTCGGTGCAAGGGATGGAGGGGATGCACAGCAAGATGTTCGACCCCCCCACCCAATCCCCGCCCACCCCGGATTTGTTGGTGCCCACCAACCCCGTGCCGGAAGTCATGCTGGCCGCGGGTTTTCTGAATAGCGTCTCTTTCCCGAATACGGTGCGGCGGCAGCTGATGCACGGCATGACCGTTCCCACCTGGGACGCCCAGAATATGGTATTCTTTGTCTTCCGGGACCCGGACGGCATCGATAACGGCACGGATCCCAATAACCCCCCCTTCCAGGGTCTGATCCTCAATCCCAAACAGGGCGCCTGGCCCGCGCCCACCATCCGGGTGCCCCGGGGGGTAATCTTCCATTGTGAAACCGCGGGTTCTGGCCCCCCGCCTCACACCATCCACTGGCACGGGCAGGAACCCACCCCCATGAACGACGGCGTGGGCCACTGCTCCATGGAACTCGGTCACTACGTTTATCAGTGGCAGCCCAACTTCATCGGCTCCTACTTCTACCACTGCCACCGGAACACGGTGCAGCACTTCGAGTTCGGGCTGTACGGCTTCACCGTCATCGACCCGCCGGACGCCTATTTCGCCACCCAGGCCAATCCTGCCATCCCCATCGGCGCCGGCCGGGACGGCCTGTTCCGCACCGCGGCCAACCTGGTTAACTTCCCGCAATTTGGCCAGACCCCGGCGGATCGGGTCCCCCTGACCACCCCCGACCCCCTGGGGCAGTTCCCCACCGACCCCCATGCCTTCACCGTGCCCTACGACACGGAGGCCCTCTGGGTCTTTGACGACCGGGACATCAGGTGGTCCAACCTAGGCAGCGGCGCCCGGGACACCTTTCCCAAGCAGGGGTCCATCCCGGGGGTTAATGATAACTTCCACGACAATATCGGCAGCGGCGGCTTCTTCGCCTTCAACGACTTCCGGTCCACCCACTGGTATTGCACCGGCTTCCCCTTCCCCGGCCCTCTGAACGGCAGCGGGGTCCTGGATGCCAGGGCCACCGTTATCCCGCCGGAGCTGATGAGCGGCAAGTCCGGGGTCCAGGTGGCCATCAACGCCGCGGTCAACACCAACATCCTGCTGCGAGTCCTTAACGGAGCGTATAACAGCGTCAGGGTCACCTTCCCGGTGGACATCGTCATCATCGCCTGGGACGGCCGGGCCCTGGGGGTGCCGCCCCACGGCAACTACAACGCCCCGGTGCTGGTGCCCGCGGGCACCACGTTCGAGTTCAGCGTGGCCCGGCGGTTCGACTGCCTGATCCGTTCGGCTGTCCCGGTCAGCGGCTTCGCCACTGTAAGATTCGTCGACACCTTGCGGCGTGTAGTGCGTTTTACCGGGACGATTCCCATTAATATCGCCTAACCTGTTTGTCCGGATCGCGGCCTCTAGGCCGCGGTTCGGGCAATCCGTACCTGCATACTGCCTGGGCCGGCAGCCGCCTTCGGGGCGGCCGCCGGCCCGGTTTTTTGGGAGAGGCCGGTCTTGCCAACAGTTTTTCCGCCGATTCGCAATCGAAAGGCAACAAACCGGGCGAACCTGTGTTCGCCCTAAACACTGGGGAATATAAGATTCGCCCCAACCAAATAATTAACGTTTGATCGCGAATTGGTGGTAGCGAAAGGAAGTGGATATTTTCAAAGGTTCTTTGTCCTTCATGAGTTAAAGTTTAATAAAATTATCAGAATGGCATTAAATTCTCCGGCCTCTTATAGGGATCAAATAAGCAATTTGTGTAGAAAGTTAAAAAAAGACTGATCACTTTAGATATTACCAAGGGCTTGAAATAGATTAACTTATCGGAGCGCGAGGGTCATTCTGGGCTAGGCTTAAAAGTAAACCGATTTTGTGCTCCAAGTAATAATTTGTTACAGGTCATTAGCGAATTGTCACTAGGCACAAATAGGTAACTGTGCCTATTTAAATAATACCGGAGACGATATAAATTACTCTCAATGAAAAAAATTGCTTATAGAACGATTTAGGAGAGATTACCATGACCAAGAAAGGTAAGATTTTTCTGGTGACTGTGGCGCTGGTCCTGGCCTTGGCCCCGGCGGCCTTTTCGGCCTTGACCGCGGTGGGACCGGTGATTCCGGATGCGGACGGAAACCCTCTAACCGCCCCGTGGGCCCCACCGTTCGCACTGGGGGCGCCCACCGGCTTTAACGGCTTTCCCGTGTGGTACCGGGACTCTTTGGGGCAGACGGTGATATTGGCCCCCCAGGATCCTTTGACGATTTGGGATCCGGTAATCGATGGCAACGCCTTTTCCGCCCAGATCCAATGGGGGAGCGAGGCCATGTATTGGACCGGCGACGCCTCGATACCTACACCTCTCGGGGGTGATCCCGTCGGTGGTTCTGCGGATTTAATCATGGCTTTGGAGGCTGCGTTTGCCACTGGAGACGCCGCGCCCGGAGAGCAAATCGTCTTTGCCCGGATCAGGATTCGCATTGACACCGACATCCCCGGCCCCTATACCGTCTATCATCCCTATGGCGTCAGTACCTTCACGGTAGACCCGGCCAATACAGGCACTAGAGCCATAAATTCCACTGTTGACGTGGGCATCGGCGCCCAGGGGGACTTCACCGGCGCCTTAAAAGGGGATATCGGACCTTTCCTGCGCCAGGTGGCTGGAGCGCCGGCGGGATACCTGGGTGATGGCACTCCGGGTTTGGTCACCGGGAGTATAATCCCCAGCGCTCTCCATCCCTCGGGCTTCCAGAATTTCTTCCGGGTGGAAGGCCCCCCGGGCTTCGGAAATATCCAGACCAATAATCTTGCCATAACCGGCAAATTATTTACCGGCGTCCCCTTCAAACTTGGCCGGACCACCTTTAGCCGAGACGCCAACAATTTTGCGGAGGTGTTTGCCAACGCCCCCACGCCCTTGCCCCCGGGGGTGGCCCTCACCGCCAATTTGCCCGGCCAGGCGCCGCAGCCGCTCACCCGGGTGGGTGCAGTGTTCTTTGGCCGCTTCCAATTTCCCAATCCCCTGCCGGCCCAGGTGACGGTTACCGCCACCGCCACCGGCAAGACTCCCACCAGTCAGCAAAGCAACCTGGTGGACGTGATTATCATTAATCAAGCCACCTATAGCGTGACCACCAAGACGTTAACCATTGGGGCCACTTCCACCGACAGCCAGGCCACGCTGCGAGGCTTTGGCTGGCTCGGGGCCGGGGCCGCGGGCCAACCGCTGGCCGGACCCGCGGGGCAGTTGACGGTTTTTAACAACGTCCTCAGTCCCCCAACCTCGGTCACGGTGAGATCCGCCCTGGGAGGTTCCGAAGCGGTGAAGACCGTGATCTTGCCATAAGCGTTGTTGATTCCTTGCCTCCGGGCCGCGCGCTGCAGGCCTGTAGGCGGCTTGACCAGACGATCCCCCGGCGTCGCCTTTGATGTCGGGGGATTGCTGCATTTAAGACCAAATTATACATATTCCCGCGTCTGCTGCAGCCGAACCGTAGCTTAATTAGAGTCGCCAACCTCTTAACGGTGTCTATCTTAAGCGAAGCGAGGGCGAAAGCAGTCGCCGGGGTGCGTTAATCCGGCCCCATGGGGACATATCGAGATAATCATGGCAGATGTTGCGGAAATGTCATAGACTTTATCCCCAAACCGCAGACAGGAAAACGCAATAAGAGGGAAGATATGTACCAGGTTACTTTTGACGAAAAGGATACGATTGTGCGCATCGACCGGGAGCTGATGGATCCCCAGACAGTATCCAGATTTCTCGACCTGGTGAATCTGGCCGCAGCCCTAAAGGAAAGCAGGCTGGCCGACGACTGGGAGAAGATGTTCACCCGGATGCTGGGTTTTCCCACCGGCGTGCGGCTGATCCGGGACCCGGCCGTAAATAAGGGCACCGCGTTCACCGAGAAGGAGCGGGAGGTTTTGGGGCTCCGGGGCCTGCTGCCGCCCAAGGTCCATTCCATGGAGGAACAGGTGCTGCGGGTGCTGGAGAATGTCCGCCGCAAACCCAACGACATCGAGAAATACATCTTCCTGATTTCCCTCCAGGACCGCAATAAGACCCTGTTTTACCGGATCGTTACCGACTACATCGAAGAGATGATGCCCATCATTTACACCCCCACCGTGGGGCAGGCCTGCGTGGAGTACGGCCATATCTTCAGGCGCCCCCGGGGCATCTTTATTTCCTCCAAGGACCGGGGCCGGATGGTCGAATTGCTGCGGAACTGGCCTTATAAAGACATTCGCATCATCGTGGTCACCGATGGGGAGCGCATCCTGGGGTTGGGGGATCTGGGCGCGGACGGCATGGGCATTCCCGTGGGCAAGTTGGCCCTGTACACCGCGTGCGCCGGCATTCATCACTCCTTAAGCCTGCCCATCACCCTGGACGTGGGCACGGAAAACGAGGCCCTGCTGAACGATCCCCTCTATATCGGCTTGAAGCAGCGGCGGCTCCGGGGTGCGGCCTATGACGACTTTGTGGAGGAGTTCATCATGGCCGTGGAGGAAGTCTTCCCCAGGGCCCTGGTGCAGTTTGAGGATTTTGCCAATGTTAACGCCTTCAGACTCCTGGAGAAATACCGGGAGCGCATCTGCTGCTTTAACGACGATATCCAGGGCACCGCGGCCGTGACCCTGGCCGGGATTTACTCCGCCCTGCGCATTACCGGGGGCCGGCTCCGGGAGCAGAAATTCCTGTTCCTGGGGGCGGGCGAGGCCGGGTTGGGCACTGCGGACCTGACGGTCTCCGCGCTGATGCGGGGAGGCCTATCTGAAAAAGAAGCCCGGGAACTCTGCTGGTTCGTGGATTCCCGGGGCCTGGTGGTGAAAAGCCGCAGCGATCTTTCGGGGCACAAACGCGTCTACGCCCATGACCACGAGTTCATTCCGGATTTCCTGTCCGCGGTGGAGACTCTGAAACCCACGGCCATCATCGGCGTCTCGGGCCGGGCCAGGATGTTTACCCGCCCCATCCTGGAGGCCATGGCCCGGATCAACGAACGGCCCCTGGTCTTTTCCCTGTCCAACCCCACCTCCAATACCGAATGCACCGCCCAAGAAGCCTATGAATGGACGGAGGGCCGGGCCATATACACCAGCGGCAGCCCTTTCGATCCGGTGGTTTTCGGAGGCAGGAAATTTGTGCCGGCCCAGGGGAACAACGTCTATATCTTCCCCGGAGTGGGTCTGGGCGCGATCGCGTCCCAGGCCCGGCACGTCACGGATGAGATGTTCTCCGTGGCCGCCAAGACTTTGGCGGCCATGGTCTCCGCAGAGGACCTGGAGCAGGGCAGCCTCTTTCCGGCGCTGCCCAAAATCAGGGAGGTGGCCGCCACCATTGCCGCTGCGGTGGCGGAGGTGGCTTATGAACGGGGTCTGGCCACCGCGCCGAAACCTGAGGACCTCCAGGCCGTGATCAAAGCCATGATGTATGAGCCGAAATATCAGAGTTACGTTTAAAGGGGGGGGAAGAGGGGAAAAGGGGAAAAGGATTGCCTTGAAGTTCAAGGTTCAAAGTTGAGAGGATGGCCATAAGCTTCTATTATTTTCCGGGGGAAAAAGGTGAACAAATGATCGGCTTGGCGGTCTTAACTTTGAACCTTGAACCTTGAACTTTGAACTTATTGAGAAGAAATGACAGGGAAATTAAGATACTTGCGATAGGCTATTCTCCCACGAGATCAACAAACGCTTCCTTCGCCGCCCGGCAAATGGCCAAAGGCGCGGTTTTGCCTTTGCTTTCGTATCTGCGGCTGCGCAGGGGGCTGTAAAAAGAGGCCACCCAGAGGTCCCCGGAAACCCCTAAAAAAACGTCCAGTTTTATCTCGCACAGATACTTGCGCATCATTCTGTCCACCACTTGCCAGGCAGGGCCGATGTCGGAGGTATAAGGCAGCACCCCCTTTTTTTCCATAATTCGAGAGGCAATGAAGTGGTCCAGGTCCCGGTCGGAGTAATCGGGTTTCACTAAGATATTCTCCTTAACACCCTTATACCAATTCCCCTTGCAAATGCAACAAGCTTATAACATATTGATAATCTTTAATTATTTAACGGAAAACGGAAAACCGAAAACGAAAAACGGCATTATCAGCCCTGACTTATCACATTTTTTCGATTTCTTCCAAATATTCCTGAAATAAATCCACGTCGCCGCCTTTTGCCTTCTGTTTATCTTCATAAGGCGCGGCCAAGCGGCGATAAAACTCATCGGCGATATTTTTAAAGGTGCCGGTGATGAGGGCGATCAGCCAGTAGCGCATCGCCCCGAATTGACGGCGGACCAGCAGCAGGGCCAGGCGGGTGCAGGCATAATTCAACATGCCGGCGAAGGCCCCGGGGTCCCCGGATTCCTTGGCCTGGCCGCTGATCTCCGCAGCCAGCAAATCGATCAGGGGATCAATTTTTTGCCGCAGGCGGGGTTGGATATAGGGCATGGCGGCTCCTCGGGATGAGTTCGGGCTAAAATCCCTTCCTTGGCACCTACTGATACATTAACTTAATGGTTTGTAAAGCAATTTTGGTATCTGTCACCCATCTTCCATTTATCAATATATGCGTCTTTCGTTGGACTTTTGCGTCTTTGCGTGAGGCTAATCCTTTCTGGCAGGCTCCCAAATCCAAGGATACCGTTGACTTTCCTGCCAGGTTTGGTAAGGTAGGAGGGAATGCTCGATATTTTGCTCAATTATTTCGAGGGGTTCAGGAATGGTAGTCACTTGTGAGAAGTGCCATACCAGATTTCTCCTGGACGATGCCAGGATAACCGGGGCCAGGGCCCGGGTCCGCTGCACCCGCTGTCAACATGTCTTCTGGGTGGAGCATGAAGAAGAACTTTCGGAGCTGCCCCACCCGGAAGAGGAGGAGGCCGGAGCCCGTATCCTGGCGAGCCGCGGCCGTCCCGCACCGGCGCCGCCCCCATCCTTGGGTGAAAGAAAATCGACTTTTAGCCTGGGTGATGAAGAAACCCCTGGGGCCGAGCTAGCCGCGGCCAAAGCGGCGATGCCCAAACCCTCCCTCCTGTTCACCGCGGCCGCCAAACGTTCCCCCTGGCCCTGGATCATTGCTTTGATTTTGGGCCTGGCGGGCGGGACCCTGGCGGGTGGGGCCATCATGTGGTTCGGGGGGTACGCCTGGTTGGCCCATACCTTCAAGGCCAAGCCCCCGGCTGTGGCTCTCCCGGCGGCAGCGCCTCCGGATGCGGTGGCGGAAACCCCCAAAGTGAAGACCGTGCCTCCACCCCCGGCGCCGGCGCCGGTTCCCGCGGATCTCAAGGAGTTGGAACTCACCGGCCAGGAAGAGCGTTACCGGGGGATGGTGAATACCAAAGGCGGCCAACTCCTGGTTATTCAAGGCAAAGTAAAGAATGCTTCCAAGCAGTTACGTGGTCCGATTAAAATCCATGCCGTGCTCACCGACCCTCAGCAAAAAATCGTCAAGGAAAGGGATTTTTACGCGGGCACTGTGATTTTTGATGATGAGCTCAAGAGCCTGGATCCCCAGGAAATCAACCGCTGGCTGGATACCCCGGGAGGCCGGGCCCAGAAACAGACCTTGGAGCCGGGGGAGAGCCAGTCTTATATGGTGGTTTTTTTCGGCGCCCCCGCCAACCTGTCCGGATACGGTTACAAGATCCAGGTAGTGCAAGGACCCGTGGCTTCCAGCCATTCTCGCGGCAAATGATTAAGCGTTTATTACAGCGATTCCGCCGGGAACGGGGCCGGCACCAGGCCACCGTGCGCATCGATTTTTTCCCCGGGGGAAAAGTCAAGCCCGCCATCTTCTGGTGCCATAGCCAGGACCCGGAAAAGGATACGGTGCCCCTGATTCTTTTCCTCTATGCCCGCTTTCTCTTTGAACTGGCGGAGTTGAACGAAGTCAGGGTGGCCCGGGAACTCATGAATTTTGTAAACCAGGTCTGCGAGTTGGTGCTGAACGCCGATGGGCCTCCCAGCCGCATTCGCCTGCCCCTGGGAGAACTGAGTCTGGTTGAGGAAAGCTCCGCGCCCCCGGAGCGTTCTTATCAAGCCGAATTCTTCCAGTTCCAGGACGGTAGTTTCCGCCTGGAGTTCCAGGCCAGCATCGGCAAAGAGAATTTTTTCCTGCCTGCCTCCTTTCTGGTTCTCCTCCAATCCTGCCTGGCCAACCTGAAGGAGGAACTCTTGAAATCACTGGCCCGGGGATTGACCCGGCTGCATGATTACTACCGTTACCGCCGGGATTTCTGGGAGTCTTCGGTGTTGAGCGCGGGTCCGGTTTTCGCCCTGGGCAGGGAAGAGGCGAATCCGGGGAAGATGGAACCGGGGGGGTGAAGTGAAAGTTCCGAGTTCCAAGTTCCGAGTTCCAAGTTGAGAATCTCTACGAAAGTCACTCTGTTGTCATTCTGAATGGAGCGAAGCGAAGTGAAGAATCTGGTTTATGGGCGACAGAATCTCCATTTTGCTTGTAATCATCGGCAACTCAGGGAAAAGCTTGCCGCCAGGGACGAGATTCTTCGGTCGCTCCGCTCCCCCAGAATGACAAGTGGGAAGACTTTCGCAGAGGTCTCAAGTTAAGAAAATGTCTATCAGGAACTTTTCATGATTTACGGGTGCGTGGTGGGCCCATGAATGATTGCCGGGAAAGATTTGGCAATGCCCCAACTTCCTAACCCTTGCATCCCTTTCTTAGATGATTAATATGCTAACCAGCCTACTCCGGCGCAGTGTCTTACCGAAAACCGAAAACTGAAAACCGAAAACCGTCTTTTAAGAAAGGAAAGACTATGCCTGCTCCTGGCGGCGATTTTCTGGATTTGCTGGCCATGGCCCGGGGATTCCAAACCTCCAAGATGCTGATGGTGGCCGTGGACCTGGCGCTCTTTGATTTTTTGGAGGAGCCCCGCAGCGCCGCGGAAGCCGCAAGCTGGCTCAAGGCCGACGACCGGGCCACGGGCATCTTCCTGAATGGCCTGGCGGCCCTGGGTCTGGTGATCAAGGAGGTGGATTACTTCCGCAACAGCGAGCAGGCCTCCCGCTTCCTGGTCCGGGGCAAGGACCAATACCGGGGCGAGATCATCAAGCACATGGAGCACACCTGGGACCGGGGCTGGGATGACTTGCAGCACACGGTGCTCGCCGGGCGCCCCCGGGAGACGGACCCGGAGAAATGGCTGGATACTAAGGGACCCCAGCGGGACGAAAGGGAGATCCGGGCCTTCATCTGCGGCATGGACGCCATCGCCCGGGATTTGGCGCCTAAGGTCACCGCGGCCCTGGATCTTAAAGGGGTGGAGCGGCTCCTGGACCTGGGCGCAGGCCCCGCCACCTATGCCATCGCCTTTGCCAAGGCCCAGCCATCGCTCAAAGCCACGGTCTTTGATCTGCCCGGCCCCATCAAGATCGCCCAAGAGCAGATCGCCAAACACGGCTTAAGCGGCCGCATCGACACCCTGGCGGGAAATTTCCTCGAAGACGATATCGGCCGGGGCTACGATTTCATCTGGGTCTCCCAGATCCTCCACAGCCACGACGTGGCCCAGTGCCATCTCATCATCAATAAGTGCTTCCAGGCCCTGAACCCCGGCGGCACGCTGGCCATCCACGATTTCTTCCTTAATAAGGACGGCGCCAGCCCTACGGGCCCGGCCATGTTCAGCGTCCACATGCTGGCCGTCACCCCCCGGGGCCGGTCCTACACCTGGGGCGAAGTGGCGGAATGGATGGCGGAGGCGGGACTCACCCCCCCCCAACACCTGCGCTACGACGAAGGAGACGCCAGCATCCTGGTGGCCAAGAAGAAATAGGAAAAAAAGGGAAAACGGGGAAAAGGCGAAAACTTGCAAGGGCGAAAAGGAGAAAACATCCTTTTCGCCTTTATATTAAATTTCTTTTATCGTTCCATAATTGCATTATCAATAACATATCAAAATCAATTAGTAACATAACAAACAGGTGATAAATAGCAGTGATCTTCACTCAGGATTTGGCCTTGTTGTTTGTAGTATGTTTCCCAAATGGCACCCCAAGCCCATAAGCAGGAGGTGGCCGCTTAACTGTTAGAGCATTGAGAATACATCAGGGGTTAAGTATCATGGAGCTAAAGGAAAATATCAACGGAAACTGGTCATATCAGCCCATCAATATCCACTGGGCTTTACCACATCTCTTTTCCTTTGTCGGTATCTCCTTTTCCCATCATCTATTAAAATACAGTATAATTATTACCAAGAGGAATAACCTGGTCAGGAGAAGCCCCCTTACTTTTTATATGTTGTGTCGGTAGCAGGTTAGTCTTTGGAGTAGGCTGAAGCAACTTAGTGTTTTGAGGAGCTGTCATCTTTTTATTCTCTTTCTTAATATCAGCAATAGTTAGGACTCAGGCTATTTGCCGGTAACTACCAGGAAAATTAACAAATTTATTCTAATTGCATACCTGCCAGAAATTTTATGAGGGTCTCCAGGTAATGGCGATCGAAAATCCTGTCTTTTTCCCATTCGGCACGCATGGTCCAGATGGCTTGCTTGGGCTCCAGGGCCTGGCGCCAGGAACGTGGGGCGGTCATGGCTTCGTAACAATCCAGTATCCGCAAAATCCGGCCCCAGGTTTTAATTTCGGTAATTACTAAGCCATCCGGATAGCCGGAGCCATCGCCGTTCTCATGGTGCTGCACGATCATCTGTAGGGCTTCCCAACGCAAGTATCCAAAATCCTGCAACATGCGGAAGCCATCAATGGGATGACGTTTAATCTTGTTCATTTCCGTTAAGCTGAGCTTCCCCCTCTTTTCCAGAATCGATAAAGGCGTGTGCATCAGACCGATATCATGGAGCAAGGCCCCGACCCCGAACCATCTGACCTTCTCTTGATCCCACCCCAGGTATGCGGTGAACGCCAAGCCCAGCAAGCTAACATTGAGGCTGTGGGAAAACAGATGAGAACCGGTGCGTCTAACCTCAAGTAAGCATTTGAGAGTATGATGGTCGCCCTTGACGGTATTAAACAAGATATCAATAAATTTTAAGGCTTGGTTGAGTTGATCGCCGGTGCGGGCTTCTTCCTGATGAAAAAAATGGAGCATCCACAGATGCGCGGTATCACAGACCAATGTTCCTTTTTCCAGATCGGTATAGTTGTCATCCTCCAGAAGCAAGTCCAGGTGGTAATTAAGATATTCCATCACCAAATCAATCTCTTGCAAAGAAACATAGACGTTGGGAATCTTGAGTTTAATCAGTTGAAGATACCAGTCTCTCTGGAAAATCTCGCCCTTGCGGCAGCCTTTCACAAAACTGGGTATTGTTTCACCTTTCTTTTTTATTTTTAAAAAAATATCAAAGGGCACTTCCCTTCCCACCCTCAAATTCCTCAGGGGCAGAGCCCTGTAGCCTGCCCTTTCATCCAGACCGAGTATAAGAGGAATATTCTCTACTTCCAATTGTTGTTGAAAAACGTCTGACATGGCTTTGAATCTCCAAGATTCCCAATGATTACCTGTACGGTAGAAAGCTTCATCCTCACGCTCTACATCGTATTCTCCTGGTAACAAAAGTCAACCAGCATTTTGTCACCCTTATTTATTCCTCCTTTTTAAGGTGAATAATCTGAGTTTAAGAAGTTGATAAAATTCTTGAAGGTTTGGAGGTCGTAAATCGGCCCCCGAGGACCACGTGCCTCCTGTAAGATCTTGACGGCATCGAAAGGTTTATAAGCCACCCGATAAGGCCGGGTAACGGTAAGGGCTTCGTAAGTGTCCAAAAGGCGCATGATGGGGGTCCAGGGGTGCTGCCGGTTCAGGTGCAGACCCAGGGGATAGCCGGAACCGTCGGCGTTTTCGTGGTGCTCCAGGGAAAGGCGCAACACCTCGTTGGGCAAATAGGCCAGGGACGTGCCTTTACTCAAAAGACGGTGGCCCATGGCCGGGTGATGATTCACCTCAGCCCTTTCTCCCGGAGTCAACGGCCCGTCTTTCAAAATGATTTCCTGGGGGATGCGGGTCATGCCGATGTCGTGGAAGAGGCCGGCCAATCCCAGGTCCCGGCTCTCTTTGGCGGATTTCTTCAAAAAGAGCATGAAGGCCGTGCCTATGAGACAGAGGTTGATGGAATGGGTGTAGAGATTATAGTCATGATAAAGAACTTTCCATATCAATTTAAGGGAGGCGTGATCTTGCTGCAAACTTTCGATTAGATCTTCCACCAGAGCTTGCGCCTTTTGCACAGCCGGTCCAAAGCGCGTTGATTGGAAGGCCCGGCGCAAGGTAAAGTTCAACTGTTCGGAGAAAACGGACAGCAACTCCTGGGAAACCTTTGGGCTTTCATATCTCAACAACTGCATATAATTATTGAGATAGGCGATAACCTTTTCCAATTCCTCATTGAGAAAATAGAGGCGATTGATGCCCTTTTGAGTCAGAAGGTTCAGCCACTGGTGCTCCCATACCTCTCCCTCTTTGAGGAAAAGGGGGTAGGCAAAGTCATTGGTCTCCTTTTGAGCCACCTTCAGATACAGATTGAAGGAGAGCCGAATTCTCGGAATCAACGAGGACAGGTAGATGGGGGTGTAAGGGGACGCCCCCATATCGACCGAAGAACGCTTTAAAGTCCTGGTATCTAGAGATAAGAGATTCTGCCGAGTCGAGTCTTCATCCATAGGGATCTAACCGAAATTATTTAGCATTCTTAACTTCCGCAGCCAACAAAAGACCGCCGTCTACCGGGATTCATCGGCACTTTGAATAGTATCGAAAAAGTAGTTGGTCTTCCCAGTATAGTTAAAATAGTTGCATATTTCGGGAGGCAGATTTTCGACCCGCAGAGTTTTTTCCACAGTCACTTCCGGCAGGTCTTCCATCTCGCAGATGACCGCCTCGCTTTTGGGGATATTCGCATCATACAACATGAGGGATGGCTTCAAAGGATTTTGGGGATTGACCGACATGACCAGGGCTATAAGACCATTGGACAGCATCACTGGCGTACCCGGCGGATAAACGCCCAGGCTGCGGATAAATAAGGTTAAGAACCCCGGGTCCAGTGCCTTTTTCCATTTGGTATACATAAACGACAATGCCTGGTTTGGGTTCAAGGCTTTCTTGGGATCAACATCGTTGCATAGATTATCATACAGATTCACAATACTGATGATTCGGGCCAGCTTGGAGATCTTCTCTCCTTTCAAACGCCGCGGATAGCCCATGCCGTCATATTGCTCATGGTGCTGGGAAATTATCACTGCCGCACTGATTGGGAAATCCCTGCCTTGGGCCACAATCTCCACACCATACTGGGGATGCAAATGAATAAGGCTTTGTTCGGCCTTGGTTAGAGGCGGGGTTTTTTTAAGCACTTTGTTGTCAATCCTGGTTTTGCCGATATCGTGGAAAAGGGCCCCCATCCCCAAATCCCGCATCTCTACGGGGGTTAATCCCGCTTTTGCGCCCAACATGAGCGCCAAAACGGAAACATTCAAGGAATGATAATAAATGTTTTCCTCAGTCTCCTTAATGGCCATGAGATGCATGACCGAATCATCATCGGTCAGGAATTTTGCCGCTATTCTAGTAATTAAGATTTTGGCATTCCCCACGGCCTCCTGGGAGCCGGAAATAATGCTATCCATAATATCGGGCATGCCCTTGAGGGTATCCTGGTAGTTGTCATTGCACTTGCGCAGATTTTCTTGTTTTTCCTTAAGCTTCCCCATGCGGTCTTTTTTGATCTGCCATAGCAACTTCATTACCGGATCTTCCGGCGATGGCGGCGAAGCCGGTTTCGGCGGTGCACTGGGCTTTGCTTTAGGTTCTTCGAGGGGCAAAGGTTGGCAGTCGCTTTTCTCCGGGTCGTAAATGACCTCGGCGATGCCGGCTTTTTTGAGGGATTCGATCTGCGCCGTGGTCTTTATCTTGAGGCTGTTAAACAGAAACGGATGGTCAAACCAGGAATCCTGCAACCGAATATAAACACCAGGCTGAAGCTGTTCAATCTTGATGCGCTTTTCAGATTCCGAGATAGTCAAAATTGACATATTCAGATACCATATATCTTTTGGGAAATACCTTCTTGGTGAGAGAAAATTGTATAGTTTTTGTGAGGTAGACCCTCGTAAACCAGTCTTCTATTCACCGATAATCTTTGCCAGTACTCTTTTCCTTCGTCCCTCGATTAACTTCAGTTCGGCAATAATTGGGAAAATATTTAAGGTTAATTTACAGAGTGAGAAATTGACGCGAAGGATAGATGTTATCTCACTTAAATACCTACTTTTCTAAGTTAAAGTCAAAAATGCCAAGTATTGAGATGTCCGGAAAGTCTAACTAAGCAAGTTTGCATTTTGTGGTTTCTGGCTTATGTATACCTCGCCACTATCTTGCCACAACAGAAACTTATCTAAATTCCTTGATAAATTGTGATATGATCTATTTATCACCATGGACTGGTTATGCGGCAGGATAAAGTTTTTCCTAGAGCCCGAGACAGTCTTGAAGAGGAAATCTTAACTTCGCCCCTTTATCAGAAATACAAGTGAGCCGGTGAAATTAGACTGCGTTTTTTTGCCCGGAGTTTTCCTTTCACCAGCCGGAAGACCGCGGCCCGGTCATTGCTGCTTCTCTTGAGTTTCCTGAATAGCCGGTCATCCCCAAAAAGCCGGAGAAACTGCGCCTGTCCTTCCCGGGTCTGGAGCTGCTCAATCTTCTCTCCTGCACCGGCAAAGGGCGGGAACCCGGCCAGGCGCTCCTGGAAGAAGCGCTCCAGCACCGGGTGGGGTATGGTCCGGGACGGCTCCGGCGCCTTCCCGGCCGCCGCCTCTCCTGGAACTGCCGCCGCGTGCAGTAATTCTCCGGTGAGATTGCCGAAGTCCAGGCGGCAGGGGCCGTGATTAAAGAGGAAAAAGCTGGAAATGAGGCTTTCTCGGGCTCACATCCGCATCAGCTCCCCCATGACCTCGGCCCGGGCCGGGGAAAGCTCCAGGGGCTGCCGTAAACAGAGATAATCCCGGAAATGCTCCGCCCCGGCCTTGGCCTCGAAGGTCACCTGCCATACCAGATATTCCGGAAAGAGGATGCAGGGCAGGGGCCGCACCGGGTAAATGCCGCAGAGGTCGTTTTCCAAAAAGGGGCACGGCTTCTTCAGTTTCACCGCCACCAGGCGCAGCCAATCATCCCGTTCCTCAAGGAACAGCCCCAGGGCATAGAAACGCCGGTATATGGCCCCAACCGGCTCACCCAGGTGCATCGCGGCCCCCAGCAGATCAATGGCTCACCTGAATCTGCAAATCCGGATTTCTGCATCCCGGCCTCTTGCAGGTCGGATCGCATTGAAAATCAGACTCCAGGGTTGCCAGCCGCGCCCGCTGCCCAAGATAAGCAGCCAGCCAGTCCCGGGGATTTTCATAAGGCGGCAATTTTATCAATGCATCCATATTCAAAAGATTTTACCACAGAGACCTAGAGGAGAGTAGCCAGTGGCCAGTACCCAATCGTTAATACCCTTTTTTCACTGACCACTGACCACTATTCTTCACTAACCCCTAACCCCTAACCCCTAACCCCTAACCCCTGTCTACTATTCTGTGTCTCCGTGGTGAATCTTTTTAGATTTTTACCTGGCATAATGATAAACTCATCTTCCGAAAGGAGGCCGAGCCGTGGGGTTAACCGCCCGGGACGTGATGGACACCAGTTTTCATACGCTCAAGCCGGAAGACACGCTGGCGGACGCAGTGCGGGCCATCCAGGAAGCAAGCCGGGAGACGGGCCAGACCGTTTTCGGCATGATGGTGACTGACGCCGCGGGCAACCTTTTAGGCATGCTCTCCATTTATGATATCTTCCTGTTGCTGCGGCCCAAGCACACACACATCTGGGGGGAAATGGAGGACCTGGAGGTTGCCGGAGTCCTGGAAGCCGCCTGCCGGCGGGCCAAGGGCATGCTGGTGGGAGATATCATGACCTCCCAGGTGGTCACCATCACCCCGGAGACCCACCTGCTCCTGATCATCGACATCATGATCAAAAGGCATATCCGCCGCCTGCCGGTCCTGGAACAGGGCAAGATCGTGGGGATAGTCTATTTTTCCAGGGTTTTTAACCACCTCCGGGAACTGCTCTCTCCTTGAAAAGAACAGCCCCCGGCGCGGCGCTTAGACGTTGTGAACCCAGAACTCAGAACCCGGAACCCAAAACCCATTCGCCATGCCCATCATCGCCTATCAAAACGTCCTCCAGGGCCTGACGGTCCAGGAGGCCATGCGCCGCCAGGTCATCTCCCTGGCCCAGGAGGCCCCCCTGGAGCAGGCCGTGCGGTTTTGCATCAAGTACAAGGTCAATGCCCTGTTAATCACCGGGGAAAACCAGGCGGGCCTGGGAGTGGTGTCGAAAACCGATCTCATGGGGGCCTATTACGCGGGGCTGCCCAGCAACAGCTCTTGCGGCGGTGTGATGGTGGGGCCGCCCCTGTTCTGCCGCCCTGAAGAGACCCTGGACGCGGCGCTGGACACCATGCGCAGCCACCGGGTGCATCGCCTCTATGTCCGGGGGGAGGACGGGCGGACTGTGGGCGTTTTGGCCTATCCGGATATCGTGGGCATCCTCTACCGTTATTGCATCAATTGCCGGCGGAGCCTGCGGCTAAAAGAAGGGTCCGAGACCCTGGAGGACAATTTCCGGGTGCGGGAGGTGATGACTCCGGAGATTCACGCCGACCGGGAGGACGACAGCCTGCAGCAGGTGATGGAGACCCTGGCGGCCAACAGGTTGGGCGCGGTTCTCATCAGGGACAGGGAAGGCGCTCCCCGAGGGGTGGTCTCCAAGACCGACCTGATCCTGGCCTACAAGCACGGGGTGCCCACGGAGGCCCCGGCCCGGTCGGTGATGACTGCGCCGGTGCAGGCGGTGGACGCAGCCGGAGATTTGGTGGAGGCGCTCAAAACCATGATCTTTGCCGACGTGCATCGCCTCTTCGTTTATCAGGATGTCCCCGGGAATCTGGTGGGCATCCTCTCTCTCTCCGACGTGGCCCGGTTCCGGTCCGGCACCTGCCGGGCCTGTCTGGTCAGCCGCATTAAGATCTAGTTCCGGGTTCCGAGTTCCGGGTTCCAAGTTTGCTTACAGTAATCAGTAACCAGTGATCAGTGATCAGTATTCGATCAGTTACAAAAAAATCGTTAACTGATCACTGGCCACTGGCCACTGATCACTGAAAATCAGCCCAGCGATTCCGGGGGAACGGGCAGGGGCGGAATCACCGGGGCCAGGCGGTGGTATTTCAGGCCGAAGGCTTTCAATTCAAGGGCCTTGGGGTTAACCATTTTAGTCAACTCTATTTCCCGGGGTGAGAGCACCCTAACAAACCCCTGGGCGTCCAGGATGGCGAATTCCATGCCCTGGGCCAGGCAGGCGTTAATCGACTGCTCTCCTTTGATGTCCTGGTGGGAGACGCAGATCAATTTGGCGGCAAAAGCCCCGGAAAAGGAACATAAAACGGTTACCAAGGCAATCAGCAGCACCGCGCACAGTTTCTTCTTCATTTTCAGCAGCCTCCATTTGCGGAAGATAAAAATAAACTTAACTTACAGGTAATAATCCTTACGGAGAAAGTCAACCTGCCGGAAAACAATCGGAAATCGCAGTCGTAACTTTAGTCATAACCTTTATTCTTTATAACGGAAAACGAAAAACGGAAAACGGAAAACGCTCCCCAAGGAGGGCCGATGAAAAGACTCCCCGTAGAGGCTATGACGGGCCATACCTGGCTGGAACCGCTTTTTAGCTGGATTTCCCTCGGTCTTGAACTTGTGGGAGTGGCCATCATCTTGGCGGGCGCGATTATCTCCACTGCCGTATTTGTTTACTGGCTGCTCAAAGAGAAGTCCCTCGACAAATACTATCAAAACTATCGAAGCACTTTCGGCAAGGCCATACTCCTGGGATTGGAGTTTCTCGTGGCCTCCGATATCGTCAATACCGTGGCCGTGGGCCTCACTTTTAAGGACCTGGGAATATTGGGGTTACTGGTCCTCATCAGGACTTTTCTCAGCTTCGCCCTGGAAGTGGAGATCAACGGCAAATGGCCCTGGGAGGGCGGAGAAGCCGCCGGGAAATCGAATCCGGAATAAACCGGCGTTTCATCTGCGTATATCGGCGGTTATATATTACCGCCGATGCACGCCGATGAAATTTTATCCCAATAAATCCGCCAACGCCTGGTCAATGAAGGGGTAACGAAACTCAAACCCCGTTGCCAGCAGCCTCCGGGGCAGGACTTTCTGGCCGGACAGGAGGACTTCCCCAAGCTCTCCCAGGACCAGGCGGACCATGAAGGCCGGCGCGGGCATAAACGTGGGCCGCCCCAAAACCCGGCCCAGGGCCCGGGTCAGCTCCAGGTTGCGCACCGGGTTGGGCGCGGTAAAATCCACGGGTCCGGTAATTTCCGGATGGTCCTTGACGAACAGGAAGGCCCGGGCGTGGTCCTCCTGGTGAATCCAGGAGAACCACTGGTTCCCTGAGCCGAGCCTGCCGCCCACGAACAGGTTGAAAGCCCGGGCCATCTGGGCCAGCGCGCCTCCCCTCTTCCCCAGGACGATGCCGAAGCGGGTGATGACCACCCGGACCCCCAGATCCCGGGCCTTGAGCGCTTCCGCTTCCCAATCCCGGCAGAGCCGGGCCAGGAAATCGTCTCCCGGCGGGGTCTCTTCCGTGATTTCCTCGTCGCCGTGGGGACCGTAATAGCCGATGGCCGAGGTACTGCAAAAGAGCTGCCGCCGGTCTCCCTTCTCCAAGGCCGTGACCAGGTTACGGGTGGTGAGGATGCGGCTGTCGTGGAGCTCCTTTTTATAGGCTTCGCTCCAGCGGGAGAAGATGGAGGTCCCGGCCAGATTGATGATCCAGTCATGCTCCGGCACCTTTGCCATCCAGGGGCCTTCCCGGGTGGGATCGCCCGTGAGAAAACCGATGCGGGGCTCTTCACTCTTGGGGGGAGTCTCTTTACGGGTGAGGATGGTGACTTCATAACCCTGCCGGGCCAGCTCCCGGGAAAGATAAGAGCCCACAAAACCGCTGCCGCCGGTCATAAAGACTTTCATCATGCAACCCTCCGGATATTAGAAACGGTTTTCAATACTTTGGTCTTCGGTTATCGGTTAAAAGATCATGATGTTTTCGGATAATATTAATAGAAACTAAGCATCCGAGACTATAGTGCAAATGCAGGGAGGGGATAAATTTCGGGCAGAGAAATTTTCCTTGCATCAGCGGACGGTAAGTGGGATTTTGCCTGAAATCGTCATCATCTTCGGCTAAACCGCAAATTGATAAAAACCGTGGGGCGGGCGTTCCTGCCCGCCAACCTATGGGGCGGCCAGAGACGGCCGCCCCATCGATTCACTGTTCTTGCGTCTTGCTTTGCGCCTTTGCGTCTTTGCGTGAGGCTTCTTTTCGTAACAGGGATCAAAAGAAAATGACGCCCTTCTGCTTTCTAAAAGGAAACCAAAAGGTCAAACGCCTTCTCGCCCTGGCCCTGATCCTAACCCTGGGCTGCGCCGGGGAGGATAGAGCCTCCCAGGCGGAAGTGGAGCGGGTTTTAAAAACTTCCTGGCAAAGCTACGTGCGCCATTATATCTCTCCGGAAGGACGGGTGGTAATTCCCGAAAGGGCCGGCGGCTCCATTTCCGAGGGTCAGGCCTACGCCTTGCTGCGCGCTCTTTGGGCCGATGATCCGGCGACTTTTACCAAGGTTTACCACTGGACCTGGAACCACCTCTCCCGGAGGCGGACCAAGGGCGACGCCCTCCTGGCCTGGCACTGGGGCCGGGATGAGGATGGTTCGGAAAAGGTGCTGGACTGGAACACGGCCACCGACGGGGACCTGGATTACGCCCTGGCCCTGGTTCTGGCTGCCCGGCGGGGCTGGCGGCCGCCGCCCGGAACCCCGGAATATACCGCGGAGGCCCGGCAAGTCTTACAAAAAATTCTGGACCTGGAGACGGTGCGCCTGCCCGGAGGCGAACTGCTCCTGACCCCGGGGAACTGGCACGAGGACCGGCCTCCCTATCTGGTCAATCCTTCGTATTTTTCCCCGGCCGCGTACCGGGTTTTTGCGGACCTCCAGCCCCAGGCCGGGTGGGAAGGGCTGCGGGACGCCGCCTATGATCTGTTGTCCCGGCTGGCCTCAGGAATGGGGGACCTTAAGGGCGTCGGCCTCTTTCCGGATTGGTGCCGGGTGGACGAACTGGGCCGTCCCGCGCCGGCTTCGGGACGTGATACCCATTTCGGTTGGGAAGCGGTGCGCCTTCCCTGGCGCCTGGCCCTGGACGGCCTCTGGTTCCGGGAAGAGCGGGCCGCCCGTCTTATTAAGCAGCGCTTGCTCCCTTTTGTTTACCCGGAATGGGAGGCCAAGGGCAGACTTGTGGCCATTTACGGTTATGGCGGCGAGCCTCTGGTGAATTACGAAAGCCCGGTGCTCTATGCCGGAGTGCTGGCCGCGGCTGTGGCTGCCGGGGACCGATCCTTTGCCCGGCAAATGGCGGCAAAAATATTGACTTTCTATCGGCAGGAAAAAGACCGGGCGTTTTTTGTGGACCCGGACAATTACTACGCCAACAACTGGGCCTGGCTGGGCCTGGCGTTCTATGCCGGGTGGGTTAAATAAAATCAAACCCCCGATCAAACAGCCGCAGGCAGACTTCCACCACTTCCGGGTCGTAAAGGGTGCCCCGTTTTTGGGAAATTTCCTCTAAAGCCTGGTTGATCCCCAGATTCAACCGGTAGGGCCGGGCGTAGGCCATGGCCTCCACCACGTCGGGCACCGCCAGGATTCTGGCCTCCAGCAGAATCTCCTCCCCGCTGAGCCCCGCCGGATAACCGGAGCCATCCAATCTTTCGTGGTGCTGCAACACGATCCGGGCCACCGGCTGGAATGATTCCAGGTTTTCCAAAATATTGTACCCGGCCCGGGGATGGGCCTGGATCAGGGCCGTCTCCAAGGGGGTCAGGGACTCGGTCTTATGCAGTATTTCCGGGGGAATAAAGACCTTGCCGATGTCGTGGAGCATGGCCGCCACGCTCAGGTTCTCGATCTGCTCCGGAGGCAGGCCCATTTCCTCGGCAATGGCGCAGGCCAGGCGGCAGACCCGGCGCTGGTGCTCCACCAGATGGGGGTCCCGTTCTTCCAATAGGACCACCACCCCTTCCAGCAGGTCTTGCAGCCGCCGGAAACTCCGGCGCCATTTCTCCAGCCGCCGCCACTCGGGGTCGGCATAGGCCTGCATGTCTTCCAACTGACGGCCCAGGTCGGCTATTTCTTCTATGAGTTGGGACCGGGATTTCTCTTCGTCTTTCATTGTAATTCCCAAAAGGTTTAGAACGGTATGGCTATCGCTTGCAGCTTTCAGCTATCAGCTTTCAGCAAAGAAAAGCAGATTTTATTTCCCAGCCGTCCTGTAATCTCTACTAATATTTATCGGTTCAAATTCAAAAAACTTCTGCCGATCCCCAGGGGCCGTCAGTCCCAAAAACTTCATTAAGCCGCAGCTTAACCCGGAACCCGGAACTCTTAATAAAAGGCCGCGCCCATTCTCTCCACCACCGTCTGCATCCGGTGCGCCACGGTATGTTGGGCCAAAACCCGCTCCCGGGCCTTCACGGCCACGGCCCGGCGCTCTTCCGGGTGTTTCAGAAAATATTGCAGTTTGGCCCGGGCTTCCTCCGGGTCGTGAAACCAGGCCACTTCCTCCTCCGCGAAAAGGTCCAGGAGAGACTCCTTGAAGTCTGTGAGCAGGAAGCCGCCGGCAGCCGGCACGTCAAAAACCCGCTGGTTGAGCCCGTCTTTCATCTGCAGGCTGGTGACGTTCAGGTTCACGCCCACGCATTGATAAAAAGCCGGGAGCTCCCGGTTGTAGCCGATGCGGCCCCCATAGGCCCTCCGGTCGGGAAGGAATTCCTGCCAGGCCGCGTCGCCGTAAACTTGCAGCCCTATGTGCGTTAAGGGAGCGATGCTCCCCACCCGGTGCCATTGGGAGGCCCGCCACAGGACCGCGGCCTCGAGGTCGATCTGTTCCTGGAGAGGATGACTCGAAAATCCCGGATACAGCGCGGCCAGGTCCTCCCCGGCCTTATAAGCCGGGCTGGAAATAAACCGCCGGGCCGCGGCCTCGATGAGAGTAACCTTCTCCGGTTCCCCTTGAAACCGGGTCAGTTGCTGCCGCACCCTCTGGCTCCAGGTGGAGCCCACAAAGGCCCCGGCCACTTCCCCGAATTTCCAGGAGGGGGGGGTGCGGTAGGGCCGGAAAAGTTGCGGGTCCGTGGCCAAAGGCAGGTAGGCCGGGCGGGAAAAACCCATGGCCTCCAGGTCCTTCAGGTAGTGCCGGTCCCAGACAAAGAGGCTCACCCAGGGGGAGACGTTTTGAGGGAAGGCCTTGATGATAAAGTCCGGGTTGTCCACGTACCAGACGGCCGCCGGGATTTCGCTTTCCCTCAGAAACTCCGTGATCCGCCCTTCCTTATCAAAGCCGATGTGGTTGATGCAGAAGAGAAAATCCGGTTGAAACTCCAGCAGGCCCGACAAAAAGGAGGAAAAGCTTGCCGCGTCCCACCCTTCCCCCAAGTCCCATTCCCGCACCTCCAGCCCCAACCTGCGGCAGGCCCGGACACATTCCTCCTCCAGGAAAAATTGCTGCCGGAGGACAAAAACCCGCCGGGGCGGGCCGGGTCTTTTCCGGGAACGTAACAACGCCGGCAAACCGTTGGGGTAATCCATAGAAGAAAGTTCCAAGTTCCAGGTTCCAAGTTCCAAGTTGAGACCTCTGCAAAAGGCACTCTTTTGGCATTCTGAACGGAGCGAAGCGAAGTGAAGAATCTGGTTTATGGGCGACAGGATCTCCATTCTGCTTGTAATCATCGGCAACTCAGGGAAAAGCCTGCCGCCAAGAACGAGATTCTTCGGTCGCTCCGCTCCCTCAAAATGACAGGCGGGGAACTTTCGCAGAGGTCTCAAGTTGAAGCACCATAAATTATTACGGAATATCCATTACAAAAGTTAAAGACTTTCATAATTTTATTAAAAAAATTATATCTTGCGTCTCGCTTTACGCCTTGGCGTCTTTGCGTGAGGTTTTCTTTTTGCATTTGTGAGGAATGCAAGGGTATAAGAATCCTTTGGTGCCCTCGCCGGGAATGTGCTATACTTCCGTAACAATCATGCAGGACCAGGAATTTCCCCACATCTACACGGTGAGCGCCCTGACCCGGGAAATCCGGCAGCGCCTGGAGACCGGCTTTCCCCTGGTGTGGGTCAGCGGCGAAATCTCCAACCTGCGCCAGCCCTCCTCCGGACATTATTATTTCACCTTGAAGGACGAAGGCGCGCAACTGCGCACCGTTTTTTTCAAGGGCAACCATATCCATTTGCGCTTTAAACCTCAGGAAGGGGGCCAAGTCCTATGCCGGGGGCGGCTCACGGTCTACGAGCCCCGGGGGGAATATCAACTGATTCTGGACTACCTGGAGCCCTTGGGCTGGGGCGCGCTGGCCCAGGCCTTCGAGGCCCTGAAGGCCCGGCTCCAGGCCGAGGGGCTCTTCGCGCCGGAGCAGAAAAAGCCGCTGCCTTTCCTCCCCCGGGGCCTGGCCCTGGTCACTTCCCCCACGGGCGCGGTGGTCCGGGATTTTCTGCGCCTCCTGAGGCAGCGCTTCCCCAACGTGGAAGTGCTCATTTATCCGGTGAAGGTCCAGGGTCCGGCTGCGGCCGGAGAAATCGCCGCGGCCCTGGATGATTTGGGAGGTTACCCGGAGGTCGATACCATCGTATTAGCCCGGGGGGGCGGTTCCCTGGAAGACCTGTGGCCTTTCAACGAAGAGATCGTGGCCCGGGCCATCCACCGCTGCCCGGTCCCGGTGGTCTCGGCAATAGGCCACGAAGTGGATTATACCATCGCCGATTTTGTCGCGGACCTGCGGGCACCCACGCCGTCGGCCGCGGTGGAGCTGGTGGTCCCGGATAAGGCGGAATTACGGAGGCGGTTGGCGCGCTTGGGGTCGGCCCTGAGTCTCGGTTGGAAACGCCGGCTGGAAGCGGCCCGGCGCCACCTGCAGATGACGTCCCGGCTGTTGCCGGACCTGCGCCGGGTGCTCACGGATTTGCGCCTCAAGCTGGATGAAAGGGCTGAGACCCTGACCCGGCGCGCCGGACGGCGTCTTGAGGGCTGCCACCAGCAGACCCGGCTGGCCCATTCCCGGCTTTTTTTGCTCAGCCCCCGGCGCAGCGTCACCCTGGCCCGCCAGAAGTTGGAGCAAGCCGGATTAACTCTGGGGCAGCGCTGGCATCTAATCATCAAAGAACGGCGGCGGCACCTGGATTACTTCCAAAGCCACCTCCAGCAGCTCAGCCCCCTGGCCATTCTGGAGCGTGGCTACGCGGTGGCCCTGAAGCTGCCGGAAGGGACGATCATCCGGGATGCCGCCCAGACGCAGGCGGGCACCGCGGTGCGGGTCAGAGTCGCCCGGGGCCGCATGGATTGCGAAGTGCGGGAAGTGGGCGAGTTTTGAGGACAGTTTTTAGTTTTTAGTTTTCAGTTTTTAGTAAAAAGACTTAAAAGTTTGAATTGTTAAAGATTATTGATCAGCTTAGTCTCTATTTCATTCCGGAACTTTGGCCATCACAAACATAGTTTGGGAACAAATACTATACCCAGTCCTTAGCGTGAGTTATTAAGTTACTAAAACCAAAAACCAAAAACCAAAAACTAAAAACCGTATTAAAATGGCCAAGAAAGAACAGCCGCAGCCCACTTTCGAAGCGGCCCTGAAGCGCCTGGAAGGGGTCCTGGATTCCCTGGAGCACGGGGACCTGGCCCTGGAGGAGTCTTTGGCCGCGTTCGAGGAAGGGGTGCGCCTGGTGAAGTTTTGCCAGCAGAAGCTGGATGAGGTGGAAAGGCGGGTGGAGTTGCTCCTCAAGGACGACGCCGGCCGCTTTTTCACCCGGTCCTTTGCTGAAGAAGAGGCGGAAGGAAATTGAAGAAATTCACCGCAGAGGCGCAGAGAGCGCAGAGAGGCGCAGAGAATAAAGATTTATCTATTTTTCTCTGCGCTCTCTGCGTCTCTGCGGTAAAATCATTATGGATCTCAAAGCCTACTTAGAAGAACGCCGGGGCCTGGTCAACCGCACCCTGGAGGCCTATCTGCCCGGGGTGCGGGGGCCTGCGTTCCGGGTGGTCCAGGCCATGCATTACAGCCTCTTTGCCGGAGGCAAAAGGCTTCGGCCCATTCTCTGCCTGGCCGCGGCCGAGGCCGTGGGCGGCGATGCCGGCGAGGTCCTGCCGGTGGCCTGCGCCCTGGAGATGATCCATACCTATTCCTTGATCCACGACGATCTGCCGGCCATGGACGACGACGACCTGCGCCGGGGGCAGCCCACCTGCCACAAGAAGTTCGATGAAGCCACGGCGATCTTGGCCGGAGACGGCCTCCTCACTCTGGCTTTTCAAATCATGGCGGACGCCGCCTCCCATTTTGAGAGCCGGGAGGCCGACTTGCTGGCGGTCATCCAGCTCATCGCCGGGGCCGCGGGTTACCCCGGCATGGTGGGCGGCCAGATGTTGGACCTCCAGGCCGAGGGCCGGAAAGTCACGCTGAAGGAATTGGAAACGATTCACCGCATGAAGACCGGGGCACTACTCACTGCCGCGGTGCGCTCCGGCGCCATGATGGCCGGGGGAACCCGGGCGGAAGTTACTGTTTTGACCGGTTACGGGGAGAAATTTGGGTTGGCCTTCCAGGTCACCGACGACCTCCTGGATGTGGAAGGAGAGGCCGCGGAGATGGGCAAGGCCACGGGGATGGACGCTGAACGCCGCAAGGCCACTTACCCGGGTTTGCTGGGACAAGACGAGGCCAGGGAATGGGCGCAGCGTCTGGTGGCCGCGGCCATCGCCGACCTGGAGGAATTCGGGCCGCAGGCCGAGCCGCTCCGGGAAATCGCGCGCTACCTGTTGGTGCGCCGCTCCTGATTGGAGGAATGATAACCATGAATAAACATCAGGGTCCGCCTCCGGGGTCCAGTCCCCGGCGGTTGTTGGACACCATCAGCAGTCCCCGGGAATTGAAAAAATTATCCCCGGACCTGTTGGCGCCCCTGGCCCAGGAAGTGAGGGAGGTGATCATCGACACCGTCTCCCGCACCGGCGGCCACCTGGCCCCCAGCCTGGGGACGGTGGAGCTGACCATCGCCCTGCATTACGTCTTTGATTCGCCCCGGGACAAGATCATCTGGGACGTGGGCCACCAGGCCTATACCCACAAAATCCTCACCGGCCGCCTGGACCGTTTTCATACCCTGCGGCAATACGGCGGGCTCAGCGGCTTTCCCAAGCGCAGTGAGAGCCCCCATGACGCCTTCGACACCGGCCACAGCTCCACCTCCATCTCCGCGGGGCTAGGCATGGCCACGGCCCGCTGCCTGAAGCGGGAAAACGGCCGGGTCATCGCGGTGATCGGCGACGGCTCCATGACCGCGGGCCTGGCCTTCGAAGGTCTGAACAACGCCGGAGATTTGAACAAGAATCTCATCGTCATTTTGAACGACAACGGCATGTCCATCGCCCAAAACGTGGGCGCGATGTCCTCCTTTTTAAGCCGCAAGCTCACCGGGCCCACCATGGTTTTCCTGAAAAAGCAGGTGGAGGCCCTGCTCCGGGCCTTCCCGGGCATCGGCGGCGATCTGGTGGCCTGGGCCAAGAAGGGGGAGGAGTCCTTCAAGGCCTTCTTCACTCCCGGGATGTTGTTTGAGGCCCTGAAATTCAACTACCTGGGGCCGGTGAAGGGCCACCGCCTGGACCACCTCATCGAGACCTTCAATAATATCAAGAACCTGCAAGGCCCGATCCTGGTGCATGTGCTCACCACCAAGGGGAAAGGCTACGAACCCGCGGAAACCGATCCCACCGGGTTTCACGGTCTGGGCCGCTTCGATCCCGATACCGGGGTGGCCAAAAAGAGCGTCAGCGAAATCCCCTCTTACACTGAAGTCTTCGGGGACACCATGGTCCGCCTGGCCCGGGAGAACCCGAAGATCGTGGCCATTACCGCGGCCATGCCCGACGGCACCGGCTTGGTGGATTTCCGGGAGCAGTTCCGGGAGCGGTTCTTTGACGTGGGCATCTGCGAGCAGCACGCGGTGACCTTTGCCGCGGGCCTGGCCGTGGAGGGCCTGCGGCCCGTGGCCGCCATTTATTCCACGTTCCTGCAGCGGGCCTACGACCAAGTGCTCCACGACGTCTGCCTGCAAAATCTGCCGGTGGTCTTCGCCCTGGACCGGGGGGGCATCGTCGGCGACGACGGCGAGACCCACCAGGGATTGTTCGATCTCTCGTATCTGCGCCACCTGCCCAATCTGGTGGTTATGGCCCCCAAGGACGAAGACGAACTGCGGCACATGCTCTACACCGCGGTGAACCACGCCGGACCCGTGGCCGTGCGCTACCCCCGGGGCCAGGGGGTGGGGGTGGCTTTTGCCTCCACGCTCCATAAAATTCCCATGGGCAAGGCCGAAGCCTTGACGGAAGGAGAGGACCTGTTGATTCTGGCCCTGGGCGCGTCGGTGCAGCACTCCCTGAACGCGGCCCGGGAACTGGAGGAGAAAGGGTTCAAAGCCGCGGTGGTCAACGCCCGTTTCATCAAACCCTTGGACGAACAGCTTATCCTCACCCTGGCGGCCAAATGCGGCCGGGTCCTCACCGTGGAAGAAAACGTGGCCATGGGCGGCTTCGGCGGCGCGATACTGGAACTCCTCTCCGACCGCGGCCTCACCGGCATCCCGGTAAAACGCCTGGCCATCCCCGATCAATTCATGGAACACGGCAAGCCCGATCTCCTCAGGAAGAAGTACGGGCTGGATGCCGAAGGAATCTTGAAAGGCGCGCTGGAACTCCTGGATCAGCCGGCCCAACCCAAGAAGGTGGTGTGGGGGAGTTTTAAATAGTTAAACCGAAAACCGAAAACCGCCCCCCCAAAGAGCGCCTGGACACCCTCCTGGTGGACCGGGGTCTGGCGGAGACCCGGTCACGAGCCCAGGCCCTGATCCTGGCCGGCCGGGTGGAGGTGGCCGGAGCCGCGGCCGACAAGGCCGGGGCCCTGGTGCCCAGGGACGCGGCTATCGTCCTCAAGCCCGCGCTCCATCAATTCGTCTCCCGGGGCGGGGAGAAGCTGGCCGGGGCCTTGGCCCATTTCCGGGTGAAACTCGCCGGTAAAACGGCCATAGACGTGGGCGCGTCCACCGGCGGCTTCACCGACTGCCTCCTGCAACAGGGAGTGGCCAAAGTCTACGCGGTGGACGTGGGTTACGGGCAACTGGACGCCTCGCTCCGCCAAGACCCCCGGGTGGCGGTCCTGGAGCGCCGCAACATCCGCCATCTCCCCGCCGAGGACGTGCCCGAGCCGGTGGACCTCATCACCCTGGACCTCTCCTTTATCTCCCTGACCCTAGTGCTCCCCAAGGTCCTGGAATTCCTGCGCCCGGGCGGGGAAATCCTGGCCCTGGTCAAACCCCAATTCGAGGTGGGCAAGGGCCTGGTAGGGAAGGGGGGGGTGGTCCGGGACCCCAAGATGCAGCAGGACGCAGTGGAAAAGGTAGCCCGGGCCGCCCGTTCCCTGGGGCTGCAAACAAGCCCCGCGTATCCCTCCCCCCTGAAGGGCCCCAAGGGGAATCAGGAATATTTTCTGCATCTTATCGCCTCTCCCGAGGGCCGCAAGCCTATTGACAAAGGCCGTAGTCCCATTTAATATTTATGTCAGTGAGTTCCTTGTAGAACTCATAATTTTTCTCTGCGCCCTCTGCGTCTCTGCGGTTAAAATATCACCCCAGAGGCGCAGAGGACGCAGAGAGAAGATTTCAAAAAATTAAGAAGAGAGCAAGTCATGGAAAATAAAATAAAAACCTTTCTGTTGTTGGGCGGCCTGACCCTTTTTCTGGTCTTCATGGGCAAACTCATCGGCGGCCGCAGCGGCATGTACCTCGCCTTTATCCTGGCGCTGGCCATGAACTTTTTCAGCTACTGGTTCTCCGACAAAATTGTCCTCAGGATGTACGGCGCCCAGGAAGTGAGCCCCGCCGAGGCCCCGGAACTCCACCGCATGGTGGACGATCTGAGCCGGGAAGCGGGCATCCCCAAGCCCAAGGTGTACATCATCCCCGATGATTCCCCCAACGCCTTCGCCACCGGCCGCAACCCGGAGCACGCGGCCGTGGCCGCGACCTCGGGCATCATGCGCATCCTCACCCCGGATGAGCTGAAAGGGGTGTTGGCCCATGAGATCGGCCACGTGCGCAACCGGGACATCCTCATTTCCACCATCGCCGCCACCATGGCCGGGGCCATCATGATCCTGGCGGACATGGCTCGCTTCGCGGCCATCTTCGGGGGCCGGGATGACGAGGATAGCGGCGGCGGCATCATCGGCGTCATCGTCATGTCCATCGTTGCGCCCCTGGCCGCGATGCTCATCCAGATGGCCATCTCCCGCTCCCGGGAGTACCTGGCGGACGAAACCGGCGCCCACCTGGCTCACAACCCCATGTCCCTGGCCTCGGCCCTGGGCAAGCTGGCCCAGGGTGCGGAGCAGCGGCCCCTGGACTCCGCCACCCCGGCCACCGCGCACATGTTCATCGTCAACCCCCTCACCGGAGGCAGCATCCTCAGGCTCTTCAGCACCCACCCGCCCATCGAGGAGCGCATCGCCCGCCTCCGGGCCATGCGCAGTTATTGAGGCAGGGGTTAGGGATCAGGGATTAGGGGTCAGTGGTTAGTAATCAGTAATCAGGATCAGTGATCAGCGAAAAACAAGACGCTTGACTATTAATATCTGTTTCCAATTTTAAGGGCATTAAAACAAAGGGGGCGAACCTTGGGTTCGCCCTGAATGTTGAGGGGCGAAGACCAGGTTCCCCCCCTAGGAAGAATAGCCGTTTATTGTGCATTGGCATGGAAACTGATCACTGATTACTGATACCTCGGGAGGTCTGACTTGAGGAAAATAACCGTGAGAAGCAAGTTCATCAGCCGGATAATCCCCATATGCTTGATTCTTCTGGCTTCCATCACCTCCGCCGCGGACCTCCTCTCCCAAGGCCTGGAGGCCCAGAGAAAAGGCAAAAACGACCAGGCCGTGGAACTCCTGGGAAAATATCTCAAAGACCACCCGGACGCGGCCCCGGCCCGGCGGGGTCTGGCCCTGGCTCTGAACACCCTGGACCGCAAGGCCGAAGCCCTGGAGGAGGTGAACCGGGGCCTGGCTAAGCACCCCCAAGACACTAGCCTGCTGTTGGCCCAGGGAAGCATCCTGGCCGGGTTGGAGCGCCGGGAGGAGGCCATTGCCGCGTTTTCCAAGGTTCTTGCGGCTGACCCCAAAAACGTAGAGGCCCTGAAGGAGCGGGGCGAGAACCTGGCCCAGGAAGGCCGTTTTGAAGAATCTATGAAGAATTACAACCAGGCCGCGGCCCTGGCCCCCAAGGACCCCTGGGTCTTTTTCAAGAGGGGCATGGGCTATTTTTGCCAGGGGAAATATCAGGAAGCGGTGGCCGATTTCAGCACGGCCATCAAGTTGGCCCCGGATAGCCCCTTGTTTTATTTTGGCCGAGGCCAAATTTATCTACTCCATCTGGACCAGAAGGACCGGGCCGTGGCCGATTTCCAGGAGGGCTGCCGCCTGGAACACCCTTTGTGCTGCTGGGAATTGGAAAAATTGGGGATTAAGCCGATAAAGAAATAACCCGGGAAAAACAAGGAGGCGGGAGTCTTGGACTCCGAAGATAAGGGGCAAAAATTCTTGCCATGGAAAATCTAATTAAAATTTAATTAGCTCTAATTTCCTGGGAATTATATAATTACAAATTAACCATCATGATGAAAAAAACGGAGGTACGCATGTACATAAGCAAATGGCTGAAAGGCTCGCTGATCCTGGTGAGCCTGGTCTTTCTGTGCGCCTGGGCCTTCCAGGTGAACGATGCCTGGGCCCGGGCCGGTAGCGGCGGTTCCATGGGCAGCCGGGGCTCCAGGTCCGCGTCGCCCCCAAAAACCTACACCCCCCCCAGCACCCCGAAACCGGCCCAGCCGGGGGTGACCACTCCCGGGACCACCACTCAACGGCCCGGAATGACCCCGCCGGTGACTCCGCCACCGTCCCAGCCCAGCTCCTTCTGGCGCAGTTTCGGCGGCGGTATGTTGGGCGGCCTGGCCGGGGGACTCCTCTTCCGCAGCCTCTTCGGCGGGCCGTCGGCATACGGCGCTCCCGGCTCCGGCGGGGGCGGTGGTATCGGCCTCTTTGATATCATCCTGCTCTGCGGCATCGGCTACCTGATCTACTGGTACATCAAAAAGAAGAGGCAGGAAGCGGCCGCGACCCAGGGCTACTACCAGAGCACTTCCCAGACCGTGGAGATGCCCCAGCCCAATTACCCGCCGGTGTACGACACGCCCCAGGCCCAGGCCCCGCCCCAGGGACAGCAGGACTGGGATTTGCAGCAGGGGTTGAGTTACATTCAGCAGATGGACCCCAACTTCGACGCCGCCCGCTTCGAGGACCAATGCATGGACGTCTTCTTCAAGATCCAGGGGGGCTGGGCCAACCGGGATCTGACCCCGGTCCGGAATCTGCTCACCGAAGAGATGTACCGGCTACTCCAGGAAGACGCGGCCAAATTGAAGGCCGAGGGCCAGATCAACCGCCTGGATAATATCGCGGTGCGCTCCGTGGATATCAGCGAGGCCTGGCAGGAATCGGGCCAGGATTTCATTACCGTGCGCATCTACGCCAACCTCCTGGACTACACCGTGGATGAAAAGACTGACCAGGTGCTCTCCGGCAGCAAAACGGAGCCGGTGAAATTCGAGGAATACTGGACCTTCACCCGCCAGGTGGGCAACAACCCCTGGCAGTTGTCGGCCATCCAGCAACCGGCGTAAATAAAAGATTCACCACCAAGACACAAAGGTTCACAAAGGAAATATTTTAGGGCCTTGGGCTTTGCCCAAGGCCCTAAATTTTTCTTGGTGATTCTTTGTGCCCTTTGTGTCTTGGTGGTAAATCTTTTAATCCACAATCCTCTCCGGATGCGTATATACATTCATGCGTTCCCGCCGGGCAAAGCCCACCAAGGTTACCCTCAACTCCTGCCCCAGGGCCAGGGCCATGGACGTGGGCGCGGAGACCGCGGCCAAAATCGGGATGCCGGCCCGCGCGGTTTTTAAAGCCATTTCGAAGCTGATGCGGCCGCTTAAGAGAGCTATCATCCTGGTCAAATCCCGACGTTCCATCAAGGCCCGGCCGATGACCTTATCCATGGCGTTGTGGCGGCCGATGTCTTCGGCCATTATGAAAATTTTGCCGTCCGGCGCAGCCAGGGCCACGCCGTGGGTGCCGCCGGTCTCCTGATAAACCTTCTGGGAGCCGTCCAGGCGTTCCAGCAGGGCCAGCAGGGTAGGGCAGTCAATGGTCAGGCCGCTCTCCACCCGCTCCATCTTTTGGCAAATCTCCGTCACCGCCTCCTTGGCGCAGAGGCTGCAACTGGAATAGGCCACCTCCAGGTGGCGCCTGCCGGTGCGGGCCTGGGCCGCGTCGCTAAGCACGATATCCACCACGTTGGGGGGCAGCAAAGGATCGGTGGCCGTGCCGCAGAAATGCAGGGTGGTGATCTCCGCCAGGTGGCGGATAATGCCTTCGGTGTAAAGGAACCCCACGGCCAGTTCCTTCTCCAGCCCAGGCAGCCGCATCAGGACTTGAAAAGGCTCGCCGGCCAGGCGGATTTCCAGGGGCTCCTCCACGGCCACCCGGTCGGCGAGTTCAGATACTTGCCCCCGGTGGTAGCGGCGGATGGGGAATTCCTGAATAGATTCAGCCATAGTAAAAGTAATCAGTGGTCAGTGGTCAGTGGCCAGTTAAAAAAGTGCCAGCGTCCAGCCACTCCTTAAGAAATTTGTCATTACCCATAAGTTTGTATCTTAGGGATATATTAATCATCTCCGGGTAAGGGAGGCATGCAATCACTAATTTGTGGACAGAATTCAATGGCATTATTTCTCACTGACCACTGACCACTGATTACTGACTACTGGTCACTGACCAGTACTCTGCGCCTCTGCGGTGAAATCCTCTCAAGCCTGGAAATTGGGAGCCCGGACCTCGCCCCACCCCAGTTTGGCCCTTAAGATTTCAAAGTGGCTGCGCCGGGGGGATTTGATGAGCTTCAGGTGGTGGGCCGCGCACTTCACCTCCACCCGGTCGCCGGGCAGCAGCTCCTGGCCCACCTGGCCGTCCACGGTGAGATAGACGTCCTCGGCCTTCGGGTCCAGGGTGATCTCCAGGGTCACCGTCTCCGGCAGGATAATGGGCCGCATGCTCAGGGTGTGGGGGCAGATGGGCAGCAGCAGGATGTGGCGCAGGGTGGGATAGACGATGGGTCCCCCCGCGGAGAGCGTATACGCGGTGGAGCCGGTGGGAGTGGCGATGATCAGGCCGTCGGCCCGGTAGGTAGTGAGATACTCCCCGTCGATCCAGGTGGTAAGTTCGATGATCCGGGCCAGCGCGCCCTTGTTGATCACCGCGTCGTTCAGGACGGTTTCCCCCCAGAAGGCCTGGCCGTTCCGAAAAATAGTGGCGAAGAGCATCATCCGCTCTTCCACCTCGTACTTCCCGGCCAGTACCTGCTCCATGGCCGGATAGAGCTCCTCCAGGGAGACTTCGGTGAGAAACCCCAGGCCCCCCACGTTCACTCCCAGGATGGGGATGCCCTTCCGGCCGTAGCGCCGGGCCACGCTGAGGAGCGTCCCGTCTCCCCCCATGACCGCGATGATCTCCACCTCCGGGGGCAGCGGCATCATGCGGGTATCCGGTTCGTTTACCAGCAGGACCGCTTTTACCCCCTGCTCCCGGGACCAGGACTCCAGGGCCTGGCCGGCCTGCCAGGCATCGGGCTGGTGCTTCTTGGTGATAATGGCCAGAGACTTCAACGTGGTCCTCCCGCTGTTGACAATTATCATAATCTTGGGTAATTATCAAACCTATGAAGGTGAAGCCGCTTTAGCGATTCTGAGGGAGGGCGGCCACTATCTTGAATGGGGGAAAAGGTTAAAAGGGGAAAAGGCGAAAAGGGAAAAGGAAAAAATATTTGCAATTCCTTTTCCCCTCTTTCCTTTTTCCCCTTTTCCCCCTCAGTTGTATCCCTTAAACCTCCCTTCATCAAATATTTCATGAAAAGGAGTACCCAGAAATTGAAATTAGCCCAACGCATTATCCAGATTCCTCCCTCCGCCACCTTGGCCTTAAACGCCAAGGCCAACCAGTTGAAGGCCCAGGGAGTGGATATTGTCAATTTTGGAGTGGGGGAGCCGGATTTCGACACCCCCGAAAACATCCGGGAAGCAGGCATCAAGGCCATTAAAGACGGCTTTACCCGCTACACCCCGGTGGGCGGCATCCCGGAGCTGAAAGAAGCCGTCATCCGCCGCTTCCAGGAAGACTACGGCCTGGCTTACAAACCCGGAGAAATACTGGTCTCCTGCGGGGGCAAGCACGGGCTATATAATCTCTTCCAGGTGTTGTTCGAAAAAGGCGACGAAGTCATCATCCCCGCGCCGTTCTGGGTGTCCTATCCCCCCATGGTGATGCTGGCGGACGCCACCCCGGTGTTGGCGCCCACCCGCCAGGAAAACGGCTTCAAGCTCACCGCGGCCGAGCTTCGGGAAAAGATCACCCCCAAGACCAAGGCCCTGGTCCTGAACAGCCCCTCCAACCCCACGGGCATGGTCTACACCCGCAAGGAACTGGAGGCCATCGGCGAAGTGGTGCTGGAAAAGGGCCTCTACGTGGTCTCCGACGACATCTACGACAAGATCCTCTTTGACGGCGAAAAGTTCGTCAACCTGGCCATGCTCTCCCCGGAGCTGAAGGCCCGGACCTTCATCTTGAACGGGGTGTCCAAGACCTACGCCATGACCGGCTGGCGCATCGGCTATCTGGCCGGCCCCCAGGAAGGCATCGCCGCGGCCACCAATCTCCAGAGCCAGTCCACCTCCAATCCCACCTCCATTGCCCAGAAGGCGGCGGTGGAGGCCCTGATTGGCCCCCAAACCGCGGTGGCGGCCATGATCAAGGAATTCGCCTGGCGCCGGGACGACATCCTGCGCCGCACCCTGGACATTCCCGGGGCCACCTGCCCCAAACCCGGGGGGGCCTTTTACCTCTTTCCTAATTTTTCGGCTTATTACGGCAAACTGAAGCCCGCAGCCGGTCAGTCCCATTCCCAGGCCCTGGCGGACTATCTGCTCACGGAAGCCAGGCTGGCCGCGGTGCCGGGCGCGGAGTTCGGGGAGGACAACTGCATCCGCTTCTCCTACGCCACCTCCCGGGAACGCATCGCCACGGGGCTGTCCAGGATCAAGGAAGCCTTGGAGAAGCTGTAATGAATCGGCGTCCATCGGCGTTAATCGGCGGTTAAATATTAACCGCCGATGCACGCCGATAAACGCCGATACGAAAAAAGCAAAAAAAAAGCGCGGCCACTGGGCCGCGCTGTCCGTTTCCAACCGCTAATTAGCGGCCGGCGGCTTTGCGTTTGGAAGCCTTAAGAGGATTGATCTTATTGCCGTTGCCGTTTTCCTTCTTTTCCTTTTTCACGTGTGTGGCCAGATTGCAGTGTCCCTGCCGCCACTTGGCCTTGGGATCGGGGAAGGAGCCGCAGTAGGATGCCTCTTCCCAATTGAGGATGCGATCGCAACCCTCACAAGATTCCACGATGGTGTGACATTTGCCGCCGTTGAACGAACAGCCTTTTTTGCTCATGAAGGTACAATCAACTCCCGGTTTTACGCTTACGCAGTGCATGGCCGTAATCCCCCTGCCTGGGAAAAATAGTAAATCTTATATTTATATAAAATATTTAAACTTAATGTCAAGAGAATAATTAAAAAGAATAATAAAAAAATATCTCACGCCAAGGCGCGAAGACGCAAAGTATTTATTTATTGCGCCTTTGCGCCTTTGCGTCTTTGCGTGAGAATTTCTTTTAAAAATAATGATCCAACGGCTGATACCGCCGCCGCACCGCCCAGGCGAAAAAGAGGTTGAAGGGCAGCATATGCAGGGAAAACAGATGCAGGCTCTGGCGTTTTAAAATGGACAGGGGCGCATAGAAGCGCCGGTTGGCCCGCCAGTAGCCTTCCTCCAACTGCCGGGCGGTCATGTGCTTGGGGTGGTAGACTACCTTGAAGCCGCAATAATTCGTCCAGTCGTGGTCGAAGACCCGGCCTTCCCCCAGCAACTGCTCCCGCACCTTGGTGCCGGGGCGGGGGGCCAGGATGAACATGAAGGAAACCGGAACCTTGGCTTTGATCAGGAAATCCACGGTGCTGTCGAAGATCTCCGGCCGGTCGCCGTCCAGCCCGAACATGACGTTCACCGAATAGCCGATGCCCCGGTCCCGCAGGGCCTTGAACTGGCGCTCGTAATCCTTCACCTTATTCTGCTTTTTCCTGATGGCCTGCAGGCTCTCCGGGCTGATGGATTCCATGCCGATGTTCACGTGCAGGCAGCCGCTTCGGGCCATGAGGTCCAGGACCTCGGGGTCGTCCCCCACGTTGGTGGTGGCCAGGCAGCCGTAGATCAGCTTCAGGGGAACGAGGCGCTCCATGATCTCCAAGGCATGGCTGCGGTTGGCCACAAAGTTGTCGTCCACGAAGTAAATAAAGTCGCTGCCGGTAACCCGCCGGATTTCCTGGATTTCATTGATGACTTCGTCCACCGGCCGGTGCCGGAACTTGCCGCCGTAGACCTGGGTGACTTCGCAATAGCTGCAATTATAGGGGCAGCCCCGGGTGGTCTGGGAAGGGATGTTCAGCAGTTTGTAGCGCTTGAGGTTCAGCAGGTCGTAGCGCGGCACGGGCAGGTTCTTTAAATCCGACAATTTCTCCGCCTGATAGCGGGTTTGCAGGCGCCCGGCCGGGAAATCCCGCAGCAGCCGGGGCCAGGATTCTTCGGCCTCTCCCAGCACCAGGGCGTCGGCGTGTTCCGCGCATTCGTCGGGGGCCAGGGTGGCGTGAAACCCGCCCATGACCACCGGGATCCTCCGGCTTCGAAAACCCGCGGCCAGTTGATAGGCCCGGGGCGCCTGGTGGGACATGAAGGAGAGGGCCACCAGGTCGCAATCTTCCCGGAAGGTGATCTCCTCCAGGAGATCGTCTTTGATCTCCACTTCGATGTCCGGGGGAACCAGCGCGGCCACGTAGGGCATGGTCATCCCCAGGAGCCAGCGGCGTTTGCGTTTATCCAGACGGCCGTTTTTCAGAATCTGGGAAGGCTGGATGAGCAGGACTTTCATAATTAATAACCTTAAGCAAATTGCGGGAGAGGGTCAAGGGGAGATGAAGCTGTCAGCTATCATCTGTCGGCTATCATCTGTCAGCTGTCAGCTTAAAGAAGAGATCGACGGATATGTTCCGGACTTGGTTCCATGTGGGTCCCTGATTAAGTTTCATTTCATTTAAGCTGAAAGCTGATAGCTGACAGCTTCATTTCAGCAGCCGGTAAAACGCTCCCGTCACCACCAGCACCAACCCCGCGCTGAGCAGAAAACTGATTTCATACCCCACCGCATTGATGGCCCCGCCCATGAACGCGGAGCTGAGCATCATGCCCAGATAGATGCTGGTGTTGTAGCCGCCCATGGCCAGGCCCCGGGCCTCGGGAGGCGCGACTTCGGCGATCAAGGCTCCCAACGGGGTGAAGGACAGCCCCATGGTCACCCCCAGGGCCACGGAAATCAGCAGAAATTGCGTCAGGCTGCGGCAGAACCCGAAGACCGCCAGGAAGAAGGCGAAGGAAGCGAAGCCCAGAGCCGCCAGCTTGGCCCGGCTGCGCACCCGGTCGCTGAGGCGGCCGAAGGGGAGGCGAGAGAGGGCGTTAAAGACCGCCTGGGCGGTGAAGACCAGGCCGATTTCCCCCATGGAAAGGCCATAGTCATGAGTGAGCAGCGGGCAAAAAGTGACGAACATGCCCTGGCCGAAGCAGCCGCCCAGGGTCAGGAGCCAGCAGCCTAGGAGGGGGCGGTTCCGGAAAAGGTCCCGGGTGAATGCGGGCGTCCCTGAACTGGCGGGCCGCTGGGTCAGATGGGGGGCGTGGGCCGGCAGGAAAAAGACGGTCGCCCAGATGAGGAGAAAGACGAAAAAACCGGCAATGAGAAATAGGGGCCTGAACCCCAGCCATTGGGCCACAAATCCCCCCAGGGCCGGCCCCAGGCTCATGCCGCTGTAAATCGCGGTGGTGTACCAGCCGTAGGAACGCCCCAGGTGGGTGGCGGGGGAAAAATCCGCCACGTAAGACATCAGCGTGGGGCCGATGGCCGCCAGGCCGGCGCCGAAAAACAGGTAAATGGCGATCAATTGTCCGGGAGTGGTGCTGATATAAAGGAGTAAGGAAGTGGCCGTGGAAATGGCCAATCCGGAAGTGATCAGGAGTTTCCGGCCCCAGCGGTCAGAGAGAATGCCCACAGGGATGGACAATGCGCCGGACATGAGCAGGAACGCGGCGTTGATCAGACCCACTTCCAGGGTGGTGGCCTGCAGGGAAAGCGCGAAGAGCGGCACCACCGGAATGCGCATATAAGAGCCCAGGTAGGACGCAAAGGCAATGCCGCAGCAGATGGCCAGGAGCGCGGCGTAGGAAGGGGCGGCAGTTTTTCTTTGAGGAGAACTCATGGTTTCAATGGCTTATTATAGCAGCGCTGCCCCCAAAGCACACTAACGGCTATCAGCTATCAGCTATCAGCTATCAGTGGTCAGCTTAAAAAAAAAAGAATTTGGGGAAATACTGGCTTCCTGATGCTGTATTCATGGATAATCCGAGTTTTTCTAAGCTGAAAGCTGATGGCTGAAAGCTGATAGCTAAATGGTCCCTATCCCTTCCCGGGATTAATGCTTATATTTATTTTATGAACCTGATCGCGGCCTTATTAGACCCCACGGCCTATCCCGAGCCCACCGCCCGGGTGGATCTGGTGCAGACCCACATCTCCTGGGTTTTTCTCACCGACCGCTTTGCCTACAAGGTGAAGAAGCCGGTGGACCTGGGATTCCTGAATTTTACCACCTTAAGAAGGCGGCATTTTTACCTGCAACGGGAACTGGTCCTCAATCGCCGCTTGTGTCCGGAAATCTATCTGGAAGTGCTGCCCATAGTCGAACACCGGGGCAGGTTGCAGGTGGGCGGGCATGGGCATCCGGTGGAATACGCCCTGAAGATGGTGCGCTTGCCCCAGGAGCGGATGATGGACGAAGTCGCGGACCGGGGGGAGCTCAAAGAAGAGCACCTGGACCGGATCATCAAGCGCCTCGTCCCCTTCTACGAACAGGCCGCGGCCGGACAACGCATCGACAAATACGGGGAGCCGGCCGTCATCGCCTTCAACCACCGGGAGAATTTCTCCGGCACCGCCGGCCTGGTGGGGGAGATGCTGCCCGCGGCATTATTCGCAAACCTTCGGTCCTTTTCCCTGGGTTTTTTGGAAAAGAGGCGCCGGCTTTTCCTGCGGCGCATCAAGGAAGGCCGCATCCGGGACTGCCACGGCGACCTGCACATGAAGAACATCTGCCTGGCGGACGGGGTCTATGTCTATGATTGCATTGAATTTAATCCCCGCTTCCGCTATGGTGATGTGGCGGCGGACATCGATTTTCTGGCCATGGACCTGGATTTTCACGGCCTTAGGGAGCTGAGCCGCTATTTCGTGGAGGGCTTCGCCCGGGCCGCCAATGACCCGGAGGTGCTGGAAATCCTGGATTTCTACAAGTGTTACCGGGCCTACGTCCGGGGCAAGATCAACGCTTTCGTCGCTATAGACCCGGAGCAACAGCCCGAAACCCGGGAGCAGGCCGGGAAGCTGGCCCGGGCCTACTTCGCCCTGGCCGGGGAATACGCGGCGGCAGGGGCGCAGGCGGGGGTTTAATGATTCACCACAAAGACACAAAGAACACTAAGATACACAAAGGAAATGGATGTATTCATGTCTTGGCTCTGCCAAGACATAAATATATTTTCTTGGTGAACCTTTGTGTCTTGGTGCCTTTGTGGTAAGGCTTTTAACCATGCAGCGAGTCATCGTTATCTTCGGGCTGATGGGCACCGGCAAGACCACCCTGGCCCGAGCCCTGGGCGAAGCACTGGGCTGGCCGGTGGTGCACAGCGACGCGGTGCGCAAAACCTTGGCGGGACTCACCCCCATCACGCCCACGCCCGTGGAGTTCGGGACAGGGATCTACGACGAAGATTTTTCCCGGCGCACCTACGGGGAGATGCTCCGCCAGGCCGGAGAGCATCTGGCCGCAGGGAAAAACGTCATCCTGGACGGTTCTTATAAGCGGGACTCCGAGCGGGAGTTGGTGAAGCAATTGGCCCGGGACCATAATGCCGCCGCCATTTTCCTGTATTGCGCCTGCCCCCAGGAGGCGGTCCGGCAGCGCCTGGATATCCGGTCCCAAGACCCTGAGTCCATCTCCGACGGCCGGGAGGAGATCCTGGAGGCCCAGGCCAAGGACTTCGACCCGGTGGACCTCACTCTCCCGGACATCTGGGGAGTGAACACCCACCGGGAACTGCCGGCGGTGGTGGAGAAGGTAAAATACTTGCTGGAGCGGATGGATTCAGCCTAGAGATTGCTTATTTTAATCTAAGCTCTCTGCGCCCTCTGCGCTTCGGCGGTGAAAAAATAGCTATCAGCTGTCAGCTTTCAGCTTAAAAAGATATCCTGATAGGTTGGAGCTGATGTTGCCTCAACCAAGTTTCTGGTGTTGCTTCGGCTTTATTTCTTAAAGCTTAAAGCTGATCGCTGATAGCTGAAACCTTTCTTTCCCGGCGCAGAGAACGCAGAGAAAAGGGGAATATATGAATCCGGAAGAAAAAGTGCAAAAGGTCAAACAAAAAGCCCAGGCCAATTTCAAGACCGGCCTCAACTGAGCGGAATGCGTTCTTGAGGCGGTCCTGTCTCAAGTGCCAACCGGATTACCACTGGATAACATGTGCCTCATGACCGGCTTCGGCGGCGGCATGGGGCATTTCGGGGACACCTGCGGCGCCCTGGTGGGAGCTATTGCCGCTCTGGGCGCGGTCTACGGCCGCCGGCAGATTCCTCCCAGTCCTAAGGTAAGCAGGGAGCAGATGCACGGCACCCCCGGCCTCTACCAGTTGTTCAACCGCCTGCCCAACGAATTTCAAAAACGTTTCGGCAGCACCCAATGCCGGGTGTTGACCGGACCCTGGCAGGCCAACTGGCTCTGCCGGGACCACCTCAAATTCTGCCGTAACCTGGTGGTCAATCTGGCGGGGCTGGCCGCAGAAATGGCCGTGCCCAAAGACCTGGCCCGCTGGGGCTCCCAGCCATTTGGGATTAAACACCCTTGATCTTTAAGAGGGGCCCAAGCATAGCTTGGACTAAAATCTTCCCGTTCCCAAGTACAACTTGGGAACGAGGGCGAATAAGTATCCTCCAACTTGTCATTCTGATCAGAATGGAGCGAAGCTTCGTTGGTAATCTGGCTTGTGGCGATCATGATTCCAATCTGCTTGTAATCATCCATAGTTATGGGAAAAGCTTGCCGCCAAGAACGAGATTCTTCGGTCGCTCCGCTTCATCAGAATGACAGGTGGGGCTACTTTCACGGAAAAAGAATATCGATGTTATAAGCTTTTCTAGGTTTAACGATAGGTGCGCCCCAACGATTTGCTATAGCTATCCAAAATTTAATTTATAATTAATTTCTGGAATATCTTGACGACTGAGATATAATATCTTTGATTATTAGTTGGTCTAAGCGGCAATAATGCCTGGAAAAAGTTGGAGTGTGAGCCGGAGGTTGCGGGTGACCGCGTAACCGCACAAGATGCCCTGAAGGGCGCGTGGGGGTGTTATGAAGGCAAAATCTCTTGCAGTCTTCATGTTAGCCGCGGCGGTGTTCCTGGTCCTGGGGCTGGGCGTTTCCTCTCCGGAGGCGTCGACTTATCTGGGGGAGGTGACCTGGAGAGGCACGGACGCCGACGGCCACACATTTACCATCAAGGCCGGCCTCAGCAAGATCGGCGGTAACTATTATGAAATCGTGGGACAGTGCGCCAACCCTCCGGATGGCGGGAGAGTGGTTTTTTCCGGCGGCGGAGTCTTGGTGGGCACCAGTCTAATAGCCACCTTGACCATGACCAACGCCAACAGTTACGGGAAGTGGGTCGGGGTGATGCGGGTAACCATCAATTCCTCCACCTTTAACGGCAGTTTTTGGATTGCCGAGCCCATCACCTATATCCCCCATGGGGATCAAAGGCTGGATTCGTGGTCCCAACCCTTTCCCCAGGGGAATTACCCCCCGGGTTATCAACTTAAGAGTTCTCTTGATAGATTAGGGAATACCCCTACCACCGGGACGCTGAAGCTGTTCGGCCCGAAGCCGGATCTTTTGACGGGCCAGTGATTTCTCCGGCGCGTCCGCTCGCCTAAAATCGGGGAAGTGTTGCCCGCCAAACAAGCAAGGGCGACCCCAGGGGTCGCCCTTTGCTATCCAGCTTAGTTCTTTACTGGTCACTGCTTACCGCTCACTGGCTGCGGCCGGAGGAAACTGAGGCTGTAGTCGGCTTCCTTGAAGGCCTGGAAGCAGCGGGCCGCCACGGTTTCGCTGGTCAGGGCCAGGTCCAGTTGCCGGGCGAACGCGGACAAGAGCCCCACCAGCTCCAGGGTCTGCTCCGTCTCCAGCAGCGAGTATTTCACCATCCGGGCCCGCACCATGTCCCCCGTCACCTGCACCTTAAAACCCAGGTCGTCCAGGATGTCGCTGAGCAGCCGGGCTCGGCGCTCCCGGCGCTCCACCCCCGCGGCCCCGCCTTTAAATTGGAAACTGATGTAGTTGTCGTTCCTTTCCTCGGAGACGTAGGCGTCCAGGATGGCGAAATGGTAGCCCAGGCGGGAGTTGAGGTTCAGGTAGTTGTCGCTGACCACTGCGAAGCTTTTGCCGCTAAGGCCCTTTTCCGCCTTGCCCATATCGTACATGGTGTTGGCGAACACGGAGATGAAGCCCTTGAGGTCCGGGGCCACCTGGCCGGCCCAGGTGACCTGGGGATGGTGAAACCCACGGAGCAGGGCCTTAAAGGGCCGGGAGACGATGTCGTCCTCCATGACCCAGGCCTGGCCGCGGACCCTCAAGCCCCCTCCCAAATCCAGGACGAAAAGGTTGAGGGGCAGGTCCGTTCGGAGCCGGGAGCAGCCGCAGGACTCCAGGGATTGGTCCACGCCTAGGGCGAACATGGCGTCCATGGATTTTTCATGCGCGAAGCGGGTGATGTCGTGGAAGGTGCGGCAGCGGGCAGCCTGGAATTCCGGATTTTCCGGGTCCAGGAGGTTCAGGGGCGCGGCTTTCTTCAGAATGCGGCTCAATTTTTGGAAAAGGGGATTATCCCGCAGTTTTTCATCGGGCCGGGGGCGCTGCTCCAACAGCTCCGGGACCAACCCGGGAGGTGCTCGGTGAAACCCAGGATCACGGCCACGGGATTATTGATTTCGTGAGCCACGCCTGCGGCCAGGGTCCCCAGGGAAGCCAATTTTTCCATGCTGACCAAACGGTCTTCCATGGCTTTGCGGGCCGGTGATGTTCCTGGAAATAATCTCATAGGCGAAAATCTGGTTTTGGTCATTCCGCAAGCCTACAATGCTGGTGGAGAACCAGAACTCCCGTTCGCCGATGGCTACCTCGTGACGTTTGTTGCGGGTGCGGCCGGTCTCCTTTACCTCTTTCAGCCACTCCAGGTGGAAGCCCGCTGATTTCCTGTCGAAGATATCGTAAAGGTGGCGGCCCAGAAATTCCTGGGGGTCGACCTCGCCTTCGGGTTTCACGGGCAAGGCCGCGGCAAAGAGATTGGCGGCAAAGCGATTGATGGACAGGATGTGGCCCTCCTCGTCCACCGTGTAGATGAGGTCCGCGGCGTTTTCCACCAGGGCCTGATACCGGGCCTCGGATTTCTGCAACTCCTCGGTTTTGCGGTTGACCTCCTTTTCCAGGGACGCGGAAAACTGCCGTTCGTAACGGAAGTTGAGCATGACGATGGTGCCAGAAAGGACAAAGAAGCCGATAATTACTTGCAGGAAGAACTGCCGCAGATAGAGGGAATGCACCACTCCCTCCACCTCGCTGGCCGGAGCCACCACCGCCACCGACCAGGACTGCGCGGTTTTGGGGTCCTGTCCTACCAGAGGTTCGGTGAGGCGCACCGGGGCGTAAGCGATAAGTTTGTGAATCTCCGCGGCAATGCCGCCATGCCACCCTGAAACATACGTGCCCCAGCCTTCCTGGCCGGTGAGCATCTTCTCCCGCTGAATCTCGTTGATTTCGTCAAAGGAGATGGCTGGCATCCGTTCTTTGCGGACCGTAAAGGCATTCTTGCCGATGAACTCCCGCTCCGGGTGGCTCAGAAAGGCCCCCTGGTTATCCATAATCCAGGCGTATCCGGTCTTGCCGCTGCGGATCTGGCGGGTGAATTTGCTGGCCAGATGATGGGCGTCGATGTAAAAGACCAGGGCCCCGGACATGGCTCCGGAAGGGTGGGGATGGCTTTCATCCACCGACTCCTCATAAGTGGGCACGGCCATTATGAGGATGAGCCGGCCCATAAAGGCAATAATCGATTTCCGAACAGGAACTCCAGGGGCTGAAATATTGCCCAAAAAAAGAGGCGGCTCCGGAGGAGCCGCCTCTTTTTAGATCCGAGAGTTATTTCAGAATCAATCCCCCTGGGGTTTCACCACCAGCACGGAACAGGGGGAGTAGGTCACCACCTTGGACGCCGTACTGCCCATGAAGGAGCCGGTTTTGACGCCCAGGCCCCGGCTGCCGATGACGATCATGTCCACTTTTTCCTTTTTAGCGACATTGACGATCTCATCAGCGGCGGAAGGCCCGGTGGCCAGGATCATCTCCGGGGTGATCCCCTTAGCCTGGGCCACATCTTTACCTTTGTTCAGAGCGGTCTCCGCCTGGACTTTCATCTTTTCGTAGATATACCTTCCTTCATCCAGTTCGGGGATTTCCATGGCCGCGGCCACCAGGACGATGGTAGACGGGGGATTAGACTTGGCCATAACACAGGCGTTATCCACGGCCTTCAAGGAGTAGGCCGAACCATCGACGGGCACAAGAATTTTCATGGTATAACCTCCTCCAGGTTAGTGGGCCATCTTTTCGGCCTGTTCCTTCTTAAAGCCGGCCCAGAGCTTGGCCATGATGATGGCGCACATGCTCATGGCCGCGCCCATCACCACCCAGGCGGCCATGGTGGTCAGCCCGAACTGTTTGAGAGCCACGGAAACCCCCGCCAGAATGATCATGATGGCGAAGAGCAGGCGGATGCCGTAACCCCGGATGTATTTCACCGCGGTGACGCCGATCTGGGCGCCGATGGAAGCGCCCACGAGCATATAGATGGCGGCCACGATGTCCACCACGCCTTTCACGCCGTAGGTCCAGCAGCCGTAAGCGCCGGCGAAGAGCACGGAAAAGAGGTCAGTGCCCACCGCAATGGCCGTGGGGCAGCCGATGAGGTAGATCAGGGCGGGCATGCGGATGAAGCCGCCGCCCACGCCCAGGAAGCCGGACAGGAAGCCGGTGAAGAAAAATACGCCCATCACCGTCCAGAAGGAAATGGTAATCCCGGAGGCCGGGAAGTGCATCATGGGAGGCAGATTCCAGGCCTTTTTGGGGGCCGCCGCGGCTACGCTGGCCGTGGCTGCCTTGGCCGCGGCCCGTTTGTCCTTGGTGGCGTAATCATAGAGCATGTAAATGCCCAGGCCGAAAAGGAGAACCATATAAGAGTAACGCACCACCGGTCCGGCCAAGGTATCGCCCCCGGCGATTTTCATGGTGCTCAGCCACATAATCACCTGGGCCCCGGCTTCTACGCCGATGACCGAGCCGATGATGGACCAGATGCCCAGCTTCATGTCCACGTTGCCCATCTTCCGGTGCTTGGCGGTGGCGACAATGGATTTGCCGAAGATGTGGGCCAGGTCCGTGCCGATGGCATAAGCCATGGGAAAACCGAAGATATTCAGGGCCGGGGTCACCACCCAGGCGCCGCCCACTCCGAAGAAGCCCCCCAGCACGCCCACGGCAAAGCCGATGGCCACCAGGATGAGGGCACTGAAATTCTGTTCTGCGATAGGCAGATATACGGTTAAAAAGTCCATGATATGAATCCCCCCTGCTACTCGTGGTGCTCGATCTTGCTGACGTCCATGCCGATGATCTTCAAAATCCGGTCGGTGGCAAAGGCGATGATACCTCCCACCACGCCCATGATCACCGTGACCACTATAGCGAACATCATCTTGCTGTCATTGTACGTCGAGGCGAAAAAGTAATTGATGGCGTTCAACCCCTCTATCTTCACTTGCTTGGAGGCGAAGTCCGCCGTTTTCTCGCCCGGATCGGCGGCCCAGGCCAGCAGGGGCAGGCCCAGGAGCAAAACGTTGAAAATGACTACCCAAACTCTCTTCATTTCTTTAACCTCCCTATCCACGGATAGATTTATAAATTGTCCAGGCGCGGTCCCTAAACGTTCCCTGCCGCCTGAACGTCCACCCTTGGTTCAGAATGGCGATACCAGCCATTCGCGCAGCGCCGAGCCGGACCCGGAAATCAATTTCCGGTTTCATTACTCCTTAAAAAATGGTTAACTAGAAGGATAGCCCGGTATAAAAGATTGGCGCCATTAATTCCGGTCTAGGGTTTGTTCCGGAAAACGTTGCTATTTGCAATGCGATAATTAAATAAAAAATAGTGAAAATATTCACAAATTTTCTTATAAAATTATTATCTATTCCGGGGCAAGTCAAGAAAATTTTCAACCTAGGTTCTTTGTGGTGTTGCTAAATGCAACAAGAACAGGCTGCCTCATAATTCAACCTATTGATATCTATCTTTTTTTAACGGAAACTAAAAGCTGTTATGGGATTATTCAGTTTCTTTCGCCGCAAGAAGAAGGCTGCGCCGCCGGATCCCGGCCTGAAAGAGATCTTTCGCGGATTTCAGCAGGTGCTGGCCGCCAATAACGAATCCCTGGCGGTCATGGGGCAGTTGGAGGAGAAGCTCTCGGATAGCGAGGGCTTCGATATTCAGTACCTCCGCAACCGCATCGAGCTGCTGGACCGGCACGTGGGCGACCTGGTGGCTGCTTTGCAGCGCATGTCCGGGGGGCGCTGGCACGAACTGGAAAAATCCCGGATCAGACTGCGAGAAGCCATTCAGCAGCGGCTGGAGGAGCGGCCCCGGATTCCCCCCAGCCCGCTGTTGGTGCGGCTGGATGAGGCCCCTGCCCAAATTCGGGCTGCGCTGGGAGGCAAAGCCGCCAACCTGGCCCGGGTGCGCACCGACATCGGCCTGCCGGTGCCGGAAGGGGTGGCGGCTACCCTGGCCGCCTACCGGTTGTTTATGGAGCAGAAATTACCCGGCGCAGAGGACACTTTGCTGGCCCGGCTCCAGGAGATGCTGGCTGGAGTCAACCTGGAGGATGAAACCGCGGTGGAAGAAGCGGCCGGGGAGTTTCAGGCCCTGGTCCTGGCCCAACCCCTGCCGGAAGAATTGGCTGCCGCCCTGGTGGAGGAGTCCCGGCGCTTGATGGACCATCCCGGCCGCAGGCTGGCGGTGCGCTCCAGCGGCGCCCGGGAGGATATCGCCGCCACTTTTGACGGCCAATACGAGAGTTTCCTGGGTGCGGCCCCGGAAGAGGTCCCGGAATACTGGCGCAAGGTGGTGGCCTCCCAATTCGGGGCCCGGGCCTTGGTCTATTTTAAGAACCAAGGGCTGATCCTCGAGGAAGCCGCCATGGCGGTGTTGATTCAACGCCTGATCAACGCCCGGGCTGCGGGGGTGATGTTCACCACCGACTTGGCAAGCTGCGATTCGGACCGCATGGTCGTCAGCGCCACCTGGGGATTGGCCGCGGACTTGATGGGAGGCCGGGTCAGCGCGGATGAATACGTGGTCTCCAAGGAAAGCGGGCGGCAGCTCCAGGTGGCGTACGGCCGCAAGGAATACCGCCTGGCCCTGGAGGGCGGCCGGGTTGCCCGGGAGGCCGTGGCTCCGGACCTGGTGGAGGCTCCGGCCTTGGAAGCCAGGGACCTGGAGCAGTTGGCCCGCTTTGCCCGGGTCCTGGAGGATCATTGCGCCTGTCCCCAGGACGTGGAATGGGTCAAGGGGGTCAGCGGCAAGATCTATGTGGTGCAGTCCCGGCACCTGCGTTTTCCGGAGGCGAGAACCCTTTTTTGCACGGAGGTGGCGGCCGCGGAGAGCGGCGCCGAAGTGCTGCTGGCCGGGGGCAGGATAGGCTCCCTGGGCGCGGCCGCCGGGCCGGTCTTTAAGCTTTACGGGGACCGCAGCCTCTCCGAGGTGCCTCCGGGCGTGGTTCTGGTGGCCCCCCGCACCACTCCCCAGTTGGCCCCGGCGCTGCCTAAGGTCGCGGCCCTGGTCACCGATGTGGGCTCCACCACCGGGCACCTGGCTCTGGTGGCCCGGGAGTACGGCATCCCAGCCCTGGTGGACACCGTGCGGGCCGGAGAAGTCCTGCCGGAAGGCGAGGAAGTGACCGTGGACGCCTTCCACGGCAAGGTCTACCGGGGGCGGGTGGAAGAACTGCTGCGTTATCAAACCCGTAAAATCACCCCCCTGTTCCAGTCGCCCCTGTATGAAAAACTGCGGGCGGTGGTGGACCTGGTGGTGCCTCTCACCCTGGTGGACCGGCGCAGCCCCGGCTTTCGCCCGGAAAATTGCCGGACGTACCACGACATCACCCGCTTCGCCCACGAGAAGTCCATTCAGGGCATGTTCGGCCTCATGGACGGGGTGGAGGAAGGGAGATACCCCGCGCTCCGGCTGCTGAAGCTGGACACCAACCTGCCCCTGAACCTGCACCTCATAGACTTGGGGGGCGGCCTGGCCACCCACGTGACCCCGGTGCCCCCGGAAAGCATAATTTCCGTGCCCATGAAGGCCCTCTGGCGGGGCATTAGCCACCCCGGCATCACCTGGGCGGGGCCGGTGCCCGTATCCGTGGGCGGGTTTTTCCACGTCCTGGCCCAGACCGCCATCCGCCCGCCGGAGAGGTTCTGGGACAAGACCTACGCCATTGTGGCCAGCAACTACGTGAACTACAGTTGCCGGCTGGGGTTCCATTTCGCCACCGTGGACAGCTTTTGCGGCCCGGTTGCGGACGATAATTTCATCAATTTCGCGTTCAAAGGCGGGGCCGCGGATGAACCCCGGCGCATCCGCCGGGCCAAGCTCATCGCCATCGTCCTGGAGAGGCTGGGCTTCGAGTTGGAGGTCTTCAAGGACGTGGTCCGGGCCCGCTTCCGGAAACGCCCCTGCGGGGAAAACGAGGAACGGCTGGACCTCCTGGGCCGCCTCATGGCCTACGTGCGCCAGATGGACATGCTCATGTCCGATGACTCCAAGATCTACCTCCTGGCCGAAAGATTCCTGGCGGGCCACTACGAGCGGCCCGGGGAGGACGGGAAGGAGGAGCAGGGAGCCGGTGATCAGTGATCAGTGGTCAGTGGTCAGGGGCCAGGGGTCAGTAATCAGTGATCAATAATCAGTGATCAAGTAATAACCCCCGTCTCCTCCGGTTGAATTTCTCTGAGAGATCACTATATTTTCTAAAGGCCTAATTTAATGTTAAAAGCAAGATTACTCAACGTCTGTTGACGAAAAGAAAAAAGCGAACAGCGAACAGCAAACAACAAACAGCAAACAACAAAAAGCCGAGAAAACAGACCGAGGGAGAACCCCATGCCATCCTCAAAGTGCCCGGAAAACCTGAAAACCATATTGGTCTGCTCAGACGGTTCGGAGGAAAGTAAAGCGGCGCTGGCCCAGGCCCTGGCTCTGGCCAAGGAATGCGGCAGCCGCATCCATCTACTCCAGGTGGTGGCCATTATCCCGGAATTCGAGGCCTCGGCCATGGACCTCATGGTCCTGGTGGGAGAAGAGGTTTCCCGGCAGTTGGCGGCAACCAAGACCGCGGCCGCGGCCGCGGGGGTGGACCTGGAGACCCGGATGAGCCGGGGAGTCTCCGTGGCCGGGACCATCCTCGAGGAGGCGGAGGAGATCAAGCCGGACGTGATCATCATGGGCCGCTACGGCCGCACCGGCCTGGAACGGCTGTTGGTGGGCAGCGTCACCGCCCGAGTCATCGGCCACAGCCACTTTAACGTCCTGGTGGTCCCCAAAGGGGGAAGCATCGCCTTCGACCGCATCTTGGCGGCCAGCGACGGCTCGCCTTACAGCCAGGCGGCGTTTGCCGCGGCCCTGGACCTGGCCCGGGGACGGGAAGGCAAATTATTCGGGGTGTCCGTGGCCACGGAGGAAGGAGAGATTCCCCGGGCCCAGGATATCATCCGGCAGATGATGAGCGCCGCGAATCAGGCCGGCATGCCCTTCCAGGGCATGATGCCCCAGGGGGCGGCTGCGGACCAGGGCATCATCCAGGCGGCCATCAAAAACGAAGTGGACCTCATCGTCATGGGCAGCCACGGACGCACCGGCTTAAAAAGACTGCTCATGGGCAGCGTCACCGAACGGGTCATCGGCCAGTCCCCCTGCCCGGTGCTGGTGGTGAAAAAGAAGGGATAAGGTTATCAGTTGGTCTTCAGAATTCCGGAATCCGTTCCTCCGAAGCCATAAGTTTCTTCACGGGAGTCCCCAACCCAGGGGCAGGCTCCAACACCGCCGGTTGCGGTTCCTCGGCAATATGTGAACCTAACTGGGCGTTATTTGGGAAGTTATTAGACCGGTGGCCTACTATGGCCGCCAGTTTCTGGACCATGGCTTTCATGTGCTGGGATTGCGCGGTCAACTCCTGGGAGGCGCTGGCCCCTTCTTCGGCCCAGGCGGCATTTTGCTGCACCACCTTATCCATTTCCGCCACCGCCTGGTTGATCTGACTTATCCCCTGGGACTGCTCCTGGGAGGCGGAGTTAATTTCCCCAATCAGGCCCTTAACCTTGGCTGTGTTTCTGAACACCTGGGAAAAGGACTCCGCGGACTTCCCCACCAGCTTCGAGCCATCCATGGCTTTGGTGATGGTGGTCTCAATCAAGTCGGTGGAGGTCTTGGAGGCCTCTCCGGCCCGCATGGCCAGGGAACGCACCTCGTCGGCCACCACTGCGAACCCTGCTCCGGCATCTCCGGCCCGGGCCGCTTCCACTGCGGCGTTTAAGGCCAGGAGATTGGTCTGGAAGGCGATTTCATCGATGGTCTTGTTAATCTTGCCGGTTTCCTCGCAAGCCCGCACTATTTCCTTCATAGCCTGGATGAGGTCGTTCATGGCCAGGTTGGATTGCTCCACCACCTGATGGGTTTCATTTACCAGGGCATTGGCTTCAGAGGCGTGATCCGCGCTCTGGCGGCTGAAAGTAGACATCTCCCCTAAAGTGGCCGAGGTCTGTTCCAAGTTCGCGGCCTGCTCTGATGATCCTTGAGCCAAATGCTGGCTGGAGGAGGCGATCTCCAGGGAAGCCGCGGACACCTGTTGGGAGCCTTGCGACAGATCTAAAATAACCCGGCTGATGGGGCCGGTAATACCCCGGGCCAGTAAAAACCCCATCAACAATCCCAGGAAAATGGTGATTGCTGGAATCACGATCAAGATCCGGTTAATCCGATCTATTTGAGATTGCATCTTGGTTTTTTGGTCGCCGATAATTTCTTTCAGATGTTTGCCGACAATTCTCCCCGTTTTCTGCAACTCCTTATCGATGGCCTCAACTTTTTTCTCATCATGTTGCCCGGTAGTTTTCTTGGTATTTACCCACTCCGCTAAATGAGCGATGGCTTTTTCATAATTGACGACTCCTGCCATTACGTCATCGATCTGTTGCCTGTTAAGCGAGTCGGTGAATTTTGCCTGGACGTTCTTGGCCTGATTCTTTAAATCACCGGTCGACTTTTCCACCAGGTCCAGCCATTGTTTCTCATGGCGGATAATAAAGTTCTTTTCGTGCCGCCGTGCTTCCAAAAGATTTTGATACATCATCTCTGATTCTTCTACCTTAACAAACCGTTCCAGGATGCCCTGAATGCTAACCCAACTGGCGGTGGCGATAAACAGAAGAACCAAGGCAAATCCGGCAACCAAACAGAAGATTTTTGCACTTAATCTCATCCCCCGAAACATCTGGGTCTCCTTCAAATTAGATCATATATTGTGAAAATAATAATTAAAAAACATATAATAGTACCATCATTTGATTAACTTTTTTAATCATGGTATAGATTGTCTTATACTTCAGAAATAAATATTTTAACATCTGCAATAATCATGCCAGCTATATGGCAGGGAAGTCGTTAAGTTATTTGATGAATCGGCTTTTTATCAATTATTCTTGAGTGATTTTTGGTTTATTCCAGATAATTCATCATAAGTGTCAATTATTTTTACAAAGTATTAAAAATATCAATATATATTGGGGTATCTACCTTAAATTAATTAGGAAAGAACAAGAACTCCATTATTCTTAATTTATTAGGTAAAAATCCCCGTTATTCTTAATTTATTAGGTAAAAATCCCCGTTATTTTTAATTTAATAGGTAAAAAATACCCATTATTTTCCTTGGCAAAGAGTTTTCCTCAGGCGCTCCGGCAGCTCTCTGACCTTCCAGTCCGGGCCGATGGCCAGCAGGTTGGCCGTGCCTTCCGCCATTAACTCCGTCCCTTCCTCGGGATAAAAATCGAAGCGGAAAATGATGGCCTTGGCGCGTATTTCTTGAATACGGGTCTCAATCCTCAGGAGATCGCCATAGCGGGAAGGGCGCCGGAAGCGGCCCCAGGCCTCGACGATGGGCAGACCGAAGCCTTCCTGCACGTTCTTAAAGGTCTCTTCGGGCTTCAAGCCGGAAGCCCTTAAGAATTCCTCGATGGCCCGGTGGCAGTAGCGGAAGTAGCTGACGAAATAGACGATGCCGTAAGGGTCGGTGTCGCCGAAACGGACTCTGACGGTGGTGCGGTGAACCCTCGGTTCCGTGGTTGGAGCGGCTATGGTCATCTCGTGTCTCCATCAGGGGGAAGGCGCATTTCCCCTTTCTCTATAATATATTAGCGCCTTTCTTTGCGCCCTTTGCGTCTTTGCGAGAGGCCTATCTTTTCAAACCGGCAAAAGCTCCTCCATTATAAGTGCGAAAACCGGGCCGGAAAAGGGAAAAAGTTCACGAAAGCAGGTTGACATCGGCTCAAAAAGAAAATAATCTTTCCTATTCCCTTAAACTCGCCCCCGCTCGTTCATGTTCGTCAACTCAATGAAATTTAAAGAAAATTGCCGGGGCGGAGGGTTATGCTGAAAAGGAGTCGCCTATGAAAACAGTGGCTGAGAAGATAAAGGAGTTGCGGGAGAAGGAAGCGAAGGTTAAGGGCATGGGTGGGGCCAAGGCGGTGGAGAAGCAGCACGCCTCCGGCAAGCTCACGGCCCGGGAGCGG
>Ga0233425_10000599_pt1 | contig 91869 bp, 92 predicted proteins | sample Watercolumn_Towu_2_FD_181712 | JGI IMG/M metagenome (GOLD analysis project Ga0233425, IMG submission 181712) | Freshwater microbial communities from Lake Towuti, South Sulawesi, Indonesia - Watercolumn_Towuti2014_140_MG | ecosystem: Environmental > Aquatic > Freshwater > Lake | place... | reverse complement strand
GAAATTTTGAAAACGCCACACCTACGGCAGCGATGGTGGCCGTTTGAATTACGGAAAAAAAACTCCATCCATATAAAAAACCGATCAGGGGGTTATATGCTTCTTTTAGGTAAACATATTGTCCGCCTGCTTTTGGAAACATACCGCTTAATTCTCCGTAACTCACAGCAGCAGTGATAGTCATAAAACCTGTGATCAGCCAAACAGCTATAAGCCATCCGGCACTGCCCACATTGCGGGTAATATCAGCGCTGACAATAAAAATACCTGACCCGATCATTGAGCCGGCCACTATCATAGTGGCATCGAACAATCCCAATGATTGCTTGAATGAAGTTTGTTCGGACATGTAGCTTTTATTTGGAAGTCAAGATAAGTATTTCAGGCCACTTAACACTACCGATAAAACAAAACGTCCTCCCTTTCGGGAGGACGTTACAATAAAATACTTTCAATTATTTGCTTTTCCCAGGCTTATAGAATTCATTAAGCCCTTTGATAATATCTGCGGTTATATTGTACGCTGTATCTCTGAAATAAAACAAGCCCTGTTCGTAGGAAATGATATAAGAATAATTCCTGGTCTTATTATACTCTTTCAGATAATCCTCTATTTTCTTTTTAATGTCAAGGTTTTTCCGCATCAGGAATTCCTGGTACTTCTGATCAATGTCCTGTTTTTGCCCTTTCAGGCTTTCGCCTAATTCTCTCAATATGTTTTGAGCAGCATCTTCTTCCTCCTTTGAGGTATATTGTTTGGAGGCTAATTCATTATATTTTTTCCTGTATGTTTCATCCAGTTGATTGAGATTACTGTTATACTGAATTTCCCTTGAGTTAATCTCAGCTTTTACATCTTTCACCATGTTAAAATTGGCCTCCACGGAGTCCATCTCAAAGTAGGCTATTCGGAATTGTTTATTTGCTGACGTATCAGTAACAACAACTTTATCGCCTTTATTTGCATTTCTTTTCTTTGGCCCAAACTGTAAAAAAAGAAGTACCCCAACTGCCAGGCTGAGTATTACATTCCATATCATCAATCCATTTTTCATTATCTTCTTTTTTGCAAATTAAGCATGAAGTGGCGGGCAAATATAGTGATTCAGTTTACTTTAGGAAAGACTTAACACCCGATGAATAATATTTCTGTCATCTATGAAAATAAAAAGGAGCAAAGTTATTTTTGCTCCTTCTGATTATTATTTTCTTCCAATTATTCTTCCTCATCAAATGCCATTGCTTCACGGGTTGTCTGCAGCAATTCATATTCTTCCTTACTGCCCACGATCATACTTTCAAATTCCCTCAAACCTGTACCGGCCGGTATCGGATGACCAGTGATCACATTCTCCTTCAGGCCAAGCATTTCATCTGTCTTGCCATTGATCGCAGCCGATGAAAGTACTTTGGTGGTTTCCTGGAAGGATGCAGCCGATATCCAGCTCTGCACACCCAATGATGCCTTGGTGATACCAAGCAATGTGGGAGACGAAGTGGCCGGTTTTGCATCACGGTATTCCACCAGCTTCTTATCATTCCGGCGAAGTAGAGAATTTTCCTCCCTTACTTCACGAAGACTTACGATCTGGCCTGCACGGAGTTTGGCGCTGTCTCCTATATACACCACTACTTTTTTATCGAAAATAAAATCATTTTCCTGTACAAACTCAAACTTGTCCACCAGGTCATCTTCGAGGAATCTTGTATCACCCGGGTCCACAATATTCACCTTACGCATCATTTGACGTACGATCACTTCAATATGCTTGTCGTTGATCTTAACACCCTGTAAGCGATAAACTTCCTGGATCTCATTTACCACATATTCCTGCACTGCAAATGGCCCTTTGATAGAAAGTATATCAAATGGGGCTATCTGTCCGTCGCTCAGGGATGCACCTGCTTTCACAAAGTCTCCGTCCTGTGCAAGTATCTGCCTGGTAAGCGGCACCAGGTATTTTTTCTGTACGCCGTCTTTCGCTTCAATGATAATCTCTCTGTTACCTCTTTTCACAGCTCCCATCATCACCACACCATCAATTTCAGAAACAACAGCAGGATTGCTGGGATTTCTTGCCTCAAACAGTTCAGTAACACGGGGCAGACCACCGGTGATATCTCTTAACTTACCAAGTACTCTTGGAATTTTTACAATCACCTGCCCGGCTTTCACTTCATCACCTTCTTCCATGATGATATGGCTTCCGGTAGGCAGGTTATATGATTTGTTATCTTTTCCTGAAACGATTATTGACGGGATCTTTGTTTTATCTCTTGTTTCAATAACCACTTTCTCACGGTGCCCGGTTTGCTCATCAGCTTCCTCCCGGAATGTTATACCTTCAATTACGTTATCAAATTTCACTGTACCGTTGATCTCGGCCATAATAACATTATTGAACGGGTCCCAGGTGCAGATTACATCACCCTTGTTTACTTTTTGACCATCTTTCACATTCAATGTGGCGCCATAGGGAATATTATTAGTGATCATTAAGCGGTCGTTTTTTGTATCAATGATACGAACCTCGCCGGTACGGCCAATAACCACCTGAGATTTTACTCCCTCATTATTTTCAATACTCACAGTACGCAAACCGTCGAACTGTATTGTTCCTTCAAATTTTGCTAATAAAGTAGATTCAACTGATGCCGAGCCTGCCACACCACCAACGTGGAATGTACGGAGTGTAAGCTGTGTTCCCGGCTCACCGATTGATTGTGCGGCAGTGATGCCTACTGCATCTCCTTTTTGTGCCAGGTTGCCCGAGGCAAGGTTTTTTCCATAACATTTTATGCATACGCCCCTCTTGCTCTCGCATGTAAGTACGGAACGGATTTCCACCGTTTCAATACCTGCATCTTCAATTCTCCTTGCAAGGTCAACGGTAATCTCATCACCTGCGGCAATGATCGGTTGATCATTGAGCGGATCATATACATCATGCAAAGATGTACGGCCTGCAAGCCTGTCGCTCAATGGTTCAATAATATCTTCATTGTCCTTCAATGCCGAAGTAGCAATGCCACGAAGTGTACCACAGTCTTCTTCAGTAATTACCATATCCTGAGCCACATCCACCAGTCGGCGGGTCAGGTAACCGGCATCAGCCGTTTTCAACGCAGTATCCGCAAGACCTTTGCGGGCACCGTGAGTAGAAATGAAATAATCTAATACGTTCAATCCTCCTTTAAAGTTGGAAAGAATGGGATTTTCAATGATCTCACTTCCTGTTGATCCGGATTTTCTCGGCTTAGCCATCAATCCCCTGATTCCAGCAAGCTGTTTGATCTGTTGTTTGGAACCCCGTGCGCCTGAATCAAGCATCATATAAACAGAGTTGAATCCCTGTTTATCACTGCTTAGCTCACGAATCAATGTTTCGGTGATCCTTGTATCCACACGGCTCCAGATATCAACAATCTGGTTATAACGTTCATTATTTGTAATGAGACCCATGTTATAGCTATCCCAAACCTCATCTACCTCTGTTTTGGCATTTTCCAGCAACTCTTCTCTCACATCAGGAATAATAAGGTCATTGATATTAAATGACAAACCTCCCTGGAATGCTGTACGGAAACCAAGCTGCTTTATGTCATCAAGGAATTTGGCAGTCTTGGGAACATTGGTGATCTGAATAATATCGCCAATGATCTCTCGCAAGTTTTTCTTTGTCAACAATGTATTTACAAAACCTACTTCAGCCGGAACGTATTGATTAAAAATAACACGGCCCACCGTGGTTTCAATTAATTTATGTTCAAGTAGCCTATCGGCGTTGCGGATATTGGCCTTTACCTTTATCCATGCATGCAGATCAAGTACTCCTTCATTATATGCGATGATAACTTCATCAGCAGAATAAAATATTTTGCCTTCGCCTCTTACAGTTTCCTTGTCAGTTGTTTTTTTACCCTTTGTAATATAATACAGACCCAACACCATGTCCTGTGAAGGAAGGGTGATAGGCGTACCGTTTTGTGGGTTCAGAATGTTATGAGAAGCCAGCATTAACAGTTGCGCTTCGAGAATTGCAGCATGGCTCAATGGCACATGAACAGCCATCTGGTCACCATCGAAGTCGGCGTTAAATGCCGTACAAACCAATGGATGCAGTTGTATCGCTTTCCCTTCAATCAACTTCGGCTGAAATGCCTGGATAGACAAGCGGTGAAGTGTCGGGGCACGGTTTAACATGACTGGGTGCCCTTTCAATATATTTTCAAGGATATCCCAAACAACAGCTTCTTTTTTATCAACAAGCTTTCTTGCCGACTTCACTGTTTTTACGATACCTCTTTCAATCAGTTTGCGGATGATAAATGGCTTAAACAATTCAGCAGCCATATCTTTTGGTAAACCACATTCATGCAGTTTAAGTTCAGGGCCTACTACGATTACAGAACGACCGGAATAGTCAACCCTTTTACCCAACAGGTTTTGACGAAAACGTCCCTGTTTGCCTTTCAATACATCACTCAATGACTTTAATGCTCTACCGCCTTCTGCTTTTACAGCATTTGATTTACGGCTGTTGTCAAACAATGAGTCAACTGCTTCCTGCAACATCCTCTTTTCATTACGAAAGATCACTTCAGGAGCTTTGATCTCCAACAATCTTTTCAAACGGTTATTACGGATAATAACACGACGATAAAGATCATTCAGATCAGATGATGCAAAGCGACCGCCATCGAGCGGAACAAGCGGACGCAATTCCGGCGGAATAACAGGAATGTATTGCATTACCATCCACTCAGGACGGTTTGTAATTCTGGTATTGGCATCACGGAAGGCTTCGACTACGCTCAGCCTTTTCAATGCATCTGCCTTACGTTGTTGTGATGTTTCAGTAGCTGCTGCATTTCTAAGATCAAAAGATAATTGGTCAAGGTCAATTCTTGCAAGCAGGTCATGCACAGCTTCTGCGCCCATTTTGGCAATGAACTTATTCGGATCATCGTCCGGCAGGTACTGATTGTCCTTGGGTAATGTTTCCAGAATATCGAGATATTCTTCTTCTGTCAGCAGATCACCGGGGTTTTGTCCTTTATCAACACGGATACCCGGCTGTATTACTACGAACCTTTCATAATAAACAATGGTTTCCAGTTTCTTTGAACTAACTCCCAGCAGATAACCAATCTTATTAGGCAAAGATTTGAAATACCAGATATGAACAACAGGTACCACCAATTTAATGTGGCCCATTCTTTCTCGACGAACTTTCTTTTCAGTCACTTCAACACCACAACGGTCGCAAACAATTCCTTTGTAGCGGATGCGTTTGTACTTGCCACAAGCACATTCATAATCTTTTACCGGCCCGAAGATCCTTTCACAAAACAACCCATCCCTTTCAGGTTTGTAAGTGCGGTAATTAATTGTTTCAGGCTTTAAAACCTCACCATAGCTTCTTTCCAGGATGGTATCAGGTGAAGCCAGACCAATGGTGATCTGTGAAAAAGCTGCTTTAGGACGATTTTCTTTTCTGATTGCCATATCTTGTTTCTTATTTCTTGTTTGTCCACCGAAGCTTTAGCGCAGGCGGATTATAATTTTTTGTTACTAACTGACGTTCCCTGATCATCTTCGTTGCGTCGCACTCTTGTATTTCCTATACTCTACTCAACAATATTGAACCTCTCCGGGGTTCTGAAAACATTATACTCATTAATTCCCCGGATTACATCGGGGGCTACCAATATTTTACCCCTTCGGGGTAAGTATTCTTTCATTAAAGAACTTTTCAAATCCGTTCAACTTAATCAAATAAGCTGGCCTTGTGCGCAGCAAACCCCCTCCTTCGGAGGTTCCCTGAAAGGGAACGAACGTAGTTCAGGGGAGGCCTTATTCAAACTTTAAGTCAAGACCCAATCCACGCAACTCATGCACCAATACATTGAATGATTCGGGCACATCGGCTCTTGGCACATTTTCTCCTTTAACTATTGATTCATATGTTTTCGCCCTGCCGATAATATCATCTGACTTAATGGTCAATAATTCCTGTAATATGTTAGATGCACCGTATGCTTCCAATGCCCAAACTTCCATTTCACCAAACCTTTGACCACCGAATTGTGCTTTACCGCCTAATGGTTGCTGGGTAATCAAACTATATGGCCCGATGGAGCGGGCATGCATCTTATCATCCACCATATGGTGCAGTTTGATAACATAAATAATACCCACCGTTGCTTTCTGATGGAATTTCTGCCCTGTTTCGCCATCATACAAATATGTATGGCCGTACATGGGAATTCCGGCTTCACCACAATAGCTGGCGATCTCATCCACAGTTGCTCCATCGAAAATCGGAGTAGAAAATTTCAATCCGAGTTTTTCACCCGTCCAGCCAAGAATGGTTTCATATATCTGGCCAAGATTCATACGGCTTGGCACACCCAGCGGGTTCAATACGATGTCCACAGGTGTTCCATCTTCGAGGAACGGCATATCTTCCTGGCGAACGATCTTGGCAACAATACCTTTGTTACCATGACGACCAGCCATCTTATCACCTACTTTCAGTTTACGTTTTACTGCCAGGTAAACTTTAGCAAGTTTTAATACACCGGCTGGCAATTCATCACCGATGCTGATGTTGAATTTCTCTCTTTTGTATCTTCCAAGTTCTTCGTTGAACTTAATATTATAGTTATGCAGAAGGGTATTGATCTGCCCATCAACTTTTTTATCTCCTGTCCATCCAAGAGGATTAATGTTTGCATAGTCAAGGCCACGAAGATTCTTTTCAGTAAACTTGGCTCCCTTTCCAATTTGTACTTCGCCAAAGTTGTTGCTAACGCCTGCTGAAGCATGATTAGAAAGCAAGGTGGTTAATTTCTCCAGCAATACTTCCATCAGGTCAGTTTCATTTTTTTCATGAGTCTTTTCCAGCTTTTCCATCAATGCTTTCTCTCTCACTTTGGCATTCTTGTCTTTTTTAGCCCTTTGGAAAAGTTTTTTACCGATCACCACACCTTCTACACCATTCGGAGCTTTAAGAGAAGCATCTTTTGTATCACCGGCTTTATCGCCGAAGATGGCACGAAGCAGTTTTTCTTCCGGTGTAGGATCGCTTTCACCTTTGGGTGTAATTTTCCCGATCAATATATCTCCTTCTTTTACCTGTGCACCGATACGGATGATACCATTCTCATCCAGATCTTTTGTAGCTTCTTCAGAAACGTTCGGAATATCAGGTGTCAATTCTTCTTCGCCGAGTTTTGTATCTCTTACTTCCAGTTCGTATTCAGAAATATGAACTGAAGTAAACATATCTTCTTTCACTACTCTTTCACTGATAACTATAGCATCCTCAAAGTTGTAACCCTTCCATGGCATGAAGGCCACTTTCAAATTTTTACCAAGAGCCAATTCGCCATTTTGTGTAGCATATCCTTCAGTCAGGAACTCTCCTTTCTTCACTTTCTGGCCTTTCTTTACGGCAGGATTAAGGTTGATACAGGTTTCCTGGTTGGTCTTGATGAACTTGGTAAGTTTATAAACCTTAAGGTCATCTTCAAAGCTTACCAGCTTTTCCTGCGCATCACGGTCATAACGAACATGTATTTCATTTGCGTCCACAAACTCTACTACACCATTCCCATCGGCATGAATCTGTATCCTTGCATCTCTTGCTGCTTTGCCTTCCAGCCCGGTTCCAACAACAGGAATGTCGGGCCGAATAAGCGGAACCGCCTGGCGCTGCATGTTTGATCCCATCAGGGCACGGTTGGCATCATCATGCTCAAGGAAAGGGATCAATGAAGCACTCAAACCAACGATCTGGTTCGGCGCCACATCCATAAACTCCACTTCATTCTTTTCCAGTATCGGGAAGTCGCCTGTCTGGCGGCTTACAATCTTATTATCTTTAAACTCTCCTTTTTCATTCAATCCAGAATTTGCTTGTGCAATTTTGGCAAGATCCTCTTCTTCTGCGCTCAGGAAGGAAAGTTTTTTCATATCTACCTTACCATTCTCGACTTTACGGTAGGGTGTTTCAATAAAGCCCATGTCATTGATCTTGGCATGCACACAAAGGGTGGATATCAAACCAATGTTCGGGCCTTCAGGAGTTTCAATGGTGCACAAACGACCGTAGTGAGAATAGTGTACGTCACGAACCTCGAAGCCTGCTCTCTCACGGCTAAGACCACCGGGACCAAGAGCCGAGATACGGCGCTTGTGTGTTATTTCGCTTAAAGGATTTGTCTGATCAAGGAATTGAGACAACTGAGATGTTCCGAAAAATGAATTGATAACGGAAGAAAGTGTTCTTGCATTGATCAGATCAACCGGAGTAAACACCTCGTTATCTCTTACGTTCATTCTTTCACGGATGGTTCTTGCCATACGGGCAAGACCGACACCGAATTGAGCATATAATTGCTCACCCACTGTTCTTACACGGCGGTTGCTCAGGTGATCAATATCATCAATCTCCGCTTTACCATTTGTTAAACGAACCAGGTATTTAATGATAAGGATGATATCTTCTTTGGTCAATACTTTTTTCGTAAGCAGCTGATCAATATTCAGCTTGCGGTTGATCTTGTAGCGGCCTACTTCTCCGAGATCATAGCGCTTATCACTGAAAAACAATTTATCTATGATGCCACGGGCAGTTTCATTATCCGGAGCATCGGTGCCACGAAGCTGGCGATAGATGAACTGAACTGCTTCCAGCTCACTGTTGGAAGTATCTTTATTCAGTGTGTTATAGATGATAGCATAATCACCACCCACATCTTCCCGCTGAATAAATACGCTTTTGATATCAAGCTCAATAATAGTGGCAATTGCTTCTTCATCAAGCACAGTGTCTCTTTCCATCACAATTTCATTTCTCTCAATGGATACTACTTCACCGGTATCTTCATCCACAAAATCTTCTACCCATGTTCTCAGCACTCTTGCTGCAAGGCGCTTTCCCACATATTTACCAAGCGACTTTTTATCAGCTTTCACTTCATCAGCCATTCCGAACAGTTCAAGAATGTCTTTGTCTGTTTCATAACCGATAGAGCGGAGCAATGTGGTTACGGGAAATTTTTTCTTACGGTCAATGTAAGCATACATCACATTGTTGATGTCGGTGGCAAACTCCATCCATGCCCCTTTGAAAGGAATAACCCTTGCTGAATAAATCTTGGTTCCGTTCGGGTGAACTGATTGGCTAAAGAATACGCCAGGTGAGCGGTGAAGTTGTGATACCACTACCCTTTCAGCACCGTTGATAACAAAAGTGCCGCGGGGGGTCATGTAAGGTATGTTTCCAAGGAAGACATCCTGAACAATAGTCTGGAAGTCCACATGCTCTTCATCATTACAGCTCAAACGGAGTTTTGCTTTCAGGGGAACAGCATAAGTCAATCTCCTTTCCATACACTCTTCAATGGTGTAACGAGGAGGATCAATAAAATAATCCAGGAACTCCAATACGAAAATGTTCCGGGTATCGGTGATCGGAAAATTTTCCTTAAACACACGGAACAAACCTTCAATGTTCCGTTTGTCGGGAGTGGTTTCCAACTGGAAAAATTCTTTGAACGACTGGATCTGTACTTCAAGAAGATCGGGTGCTTCGGCCAGATGCCTGATTTTACCGAAATCCACCCTTTGATACATTTTTGTTGAGGACATATGCGTAATTACCGGTTTTTAAAGAATTCGGGACGTACAAATCACCTTCAGGCTTTTGGTTCAATTGAAACAAAAATCTGTGATTTTCAACTATTTGAACATGATTTGGAGCGTCAAAATATTATTGGCCAAAATAAAGGAGGGCAAAAGTAAGTATTTATAATTCACAGCCAAGAAAAGTTTGCCAACAATAATCCGGCCAAAAATACCCCTAACCGGGCATTTTGAGGCAATGAAGTATGCCTTAAATTGGTGTAAAATCATGTAATGAACTGGAAGGAATTTGTTTCTGACTATCTGAATTTCAGCCGAAGAGACAGGATAGCAGTGATAGTGATTATAGCAATCATTCTATTTATTTTTTTTCTGCCAAAATTTATTTCAGGAAAAAGAAAAACCCAATCTGCACCTGCTGATACAACCTGGATGGCCGCCATAAAAAAATTGGAGCAGAAAGTAGGAGACAACAATAAAAATGATTACAGGCAATACAGCAACGACAACAGCAACGATTATCAATACGACAGGCCAGCAGGCAATTATTACAGCAAAACAAAGGGAAAATTATTTTATTTTGATCCGAATACTTTATCAACCGAAGGTTGGCAACGACTGGGATTAAGGGATAAAACAATTCATACTATTCAGAATTATCTCAGTAAGGGAGGACGTTTCAAAAAACCGGAAGACCTCCAAAAAATTTATGGCCTTTTCCCCGATGAATACGAAAGAATAGCCCCGTATATCAAAATTGAAGTTTCGGCTGAAAATACTGATAAAGCAATCATAAATAATCCTGTTATGGATAATCAACAGGTAAAGACTTATACTTCCCGCTATTCTGTTATTGATATCAACACTGCAGATACGACCGCTTTTATAGCACTTTCCGGCATTGGCAGCAAACTGGCGGCGAGAATTGTAAACTTCCGGGAAAAACTTGGCGGTTTTTATTCTGTAAATCAGGTTGGAGAAACATTTGGTTTATCTGATTCCACTTTTCAAAAAATAAAACAATACCTGAAACTGGATGATCCTTCTGTGAAAAAGATAAATATCAATACTGCTACTGTAGATGAATTAAAAGCTCATCCTTATATCAAATGGAATTTGGCTAACCCGATTATTGCTTACCGGAATCAGCATGGATCTTTTGCTAAACTGGAAGATCTGAAAAAAATAATGGTGGTGAATGAAGACATATATAACAAGATGCTCCCGTACCTAACTGTCAATTAGAATAGCTCTTGCTGATATGTATGATAACAAGACAGCTCGTACCTTTATTCTTAGAAACAATATCGAGATGTATTGTTGTTTCGTTTTTTTTAAAACCCCAAGTTTCTACATTAGTACTAAACTTTGACAAACTTGACGGAATCTCCTGTTTCCGAAGGCGGCCAAATTCCCTGACTATTTGCTTTTTAAAAGCTGCACTGTAATGTGGCGTGGGGGGACCTGTTTTTAATCTAATCCTTAATTGTTCCATTTTTGTTGACTTTATAGTCAACTTTTTTCAGGACGAGACAATTATCAGCCTGATCCTTTTGCCGCTGATCAATTGGAATATAATGCTGCTAAAGACCAGTATAGTTGCCCGTCTGGTAATCCCATGAAATATGCAGGTCAACAAATCAGAAAAAGAAATGGCGTCGTAAAAACATATTCTTTGTATAAAGCCGGTGGATGCAGGAATTATCCATTACGGGAAGCCTGTCATGGACAAAAAGGAAACCGGCTGGTTGCTGTCAACCACAAAGGCAATCAGCTTAAACAACAAGCTACAAACCGTCTGAAAACTGAAAAGGGTATTTATTATCGTAAGAAACGTCCTGCCGATGTAGAACCAGTATTTGGAAACATCAAACACAATAAAAACTTCAAACGCTTCTTGCTAAAAGGAATCGACAAAACAGAGATTGAATGGGGATTGATCTGGATAGCACACAATTTGAAGAAAATGGCAGCATAAAAAGGTCAAAAAAGTCTTTTTTTTCATTATCTGACGCCAACAACTTCCATAGCCAATTATATCCAAAATTACCCTCTATTAAAAAACTACAATAAAATCAGCTGCAACAAAATAAAAGAAGCCGCCTTTTTTGGACAGCCTCAATCATTTAAATCAGGGTAATCAAAGGTCATTCTTCGTCTCCGATATTCAGCGGGTACCTGTACACTCCATCCGCATCCGTATAAATGCCTTCCATATAAATGCTTTCGCCCTTCAGGCTTAGCAAAGCTTTTCTCAATTCTTCAATGCTTGTAACATCAATACCATTAACATTTGTGATGATAAAGCCTTTTTCCATTCTTGTCTTACTGAAGGCGCCTCCTTTTTTTATATCCTTAACCACCACTCCGCCATCAATCTGGTATTTGCGGGCTTTTGTTTGATCCAGTGTTTCCAGTTCTGCTCCCAGTTTATCACCCACTGTTTCGGCAATAGCCAGTTGATCATAGGTTCCGGTTTTGTTTTTCAGTATAGCCGGAACTGTATTTTCTTTCCCATTTCTTTTATAGGTGATATTCACTTTATCTCCGGAATTATAAGAGGAAACCGTTGCCTGAAGTTCCGTCCATGAATTTACCGGGGCATCATTGATCCTGGTGATTATATCGCCTCTCTGCAAACCGGCTGCAGCAGCAGCGCCATCTTTTGCCACAGAACCAATATGTGCGCCATCGCGGGCATCAAACTTTTCTTCATTTACCTGCACGCCGAGATAAGGTCTTTTTACATCGCCGTATTTGATAAGATCATTCACAATCTTTTTTACAAGGTTCACCGGGATCGCAAATGAATATCCTGCATAGGTTCCGTTGGGGGCATAAATGGCAGAATTAATACCGATCAACTGGCCGTCTGTATTAATCAATGCACCACCACTATTACCCTGGTTCACAGCCGCATCTGTTTGTATGAATGATTCGATCGGTGTCTGGCTCTGGCGTTGGTTGATACCAATGTTTCTTCCTTTGGCGCTGATGATGCCTGCTGTTACGGTTGTTTCCAATGTAAGAGGATACCCGATTGCCAATGCCCACTGACCCAGTTTTACATTATCTGAATTACCATAGAGAATGAAGGGGAATCCGCTACCATCAATTTTTAACACTGCAAGATCGCTGCTGGGGTCTTTACCAATTACTTTCGCTTTAAACGTTTTTTTGTTGCTGAGTGTAACTGTTATTTCACTAGCCACGCCATCTCTGCCATCAGAGATTACATGGTTATTGGTAATGATATAACCATCATCGCTGATGATGACACCGCTTCCCGAAGCTCTTTGTTCGGGTTGTATCTGTTGCCCGAAAGGATTGTTGAAGAACTGGTCGAACCAGTCGTCAATACTGTTGTGGTTACTGCGGGGGAGCTGGTTGCTTATTTTTTTGGCTGGTATCCTTGTTTTAATATGCACTACGGCCGGCACAGCAGCATTGGCTGCTTTTACAAAATCAATTGGCTCTCCGAAACCGGCCCCGTTTTCATTAAAGCCGGCGTAATTGACGGGCAGTTTACCGTCGGAGGTGGACTGAACTAATCCGGCAGAATGTTTTCCTGTTATTTTGCTGTAAACCCACACACTGCCAATGGCCGACATTGAACTGATGGCAACGATCAATAAAATCTGTTTTAGTTTCATAGCTCTGTATTGTTGAATAAGTTGTTTTTTAAAAATAAATGAGCTTTTTCAAATTCTGTGCCTTTACATACAAAGTAACAAACTTTCCGGCTTTCCTTTCATACCGCAAATTTAGTTTAACAAATCATTTATCAGAACTTTCGTACTTCAGAAATATGTAAAATTAAAATGAAACAGGAGGAATCAAAAGATAATTTAGAGTTTCATCAGGAAGCTTAGTGTGTCCACCCCATCAGCATAATCGTTTATTCTCGGGCATTGAGCCATACCAAAAAGCAGATGTCCCTGTCCCACGATGTATTGCAGTTCCTGATCAGATGATAAGGTTGTTTCAATTGTATTTTTGTCGCCATAAAATTCGTAGTTCAATTGTGCGATGGGTGAAAAATGTGACTTGTCTTCCACAAGTAATATGGAGCCATTGGTCATGTAATATTTTTTATTAAGGATGTGCAGGGCAAGGTTATAATCATAATTGCTTTTGTATTTATGATGGTCTGCCAAGGATTCGTATTTTTTTAACGTTTCCAGCAAGGGAACGAAATTATAATTCTCAGGGACATAAATTTTTGTCACATTCCGGCAACCTAAACCAAAAAAAAGAAACACATCATCAGCCAGTTTTTCAAATTCTTCTTTTGTTTCGCTGCCGGAAAGAATAGCTACTGAAGTCCTGTTGCGGCGTATGATATGGGGATATTTCGCGAAGTAGTATTCAAAATACCGGGATGAATTATTGCTGCCGGTGGCAATATAGGCATCGCATCCCTTCAGCATGTCCGAGAATTGAATCAAATCTCCCGTCTCGCTATCCCATTCAGTCATTTTTTTTACAAGATGCTTTATTAGTATTTCATCTTTTGAAGAAGGTTTGATAACTGCCCTGTGTCCGCTTATGAAAACAGAAAGCAGATCATGAAACCCGACAAGCGGTATATTACCCGCCATTACAATCCCGACGATGGCGGGTTTATCTTTTGTTGTTTTTAGTTTATAGTTTGTTACCCATTTTTCCAGGATATTTTTTTGTAAAAACTGGTTAGCAATATTATTGGCGGCCAGGTCCACAAATTCAGGTTTGAACCAGCTGTTTTCATGACTGGCTTTTTCTTTTTCCTGCTGCCACTGCTCGTCAGACGATAAAATATATTGCCCAAGCTCAGATAATAAATGAATGCGTTGTTGTAATTTCATCCCCGCAATTTATATTTGCTACAAATGTAATTCTGAACCAGATTAAATAATTTTTATGGCTATCAAGATCACAGAAGAATGTATCAATTGCGGGGCTTGCGAACCTGAGTGCCCCAACAATGCGATTTATGAAGGCGGCGTGGAATGGGCTATTGCCGATGGCAATACCGTCAGGGGATCTTACACTTTAATGGATGGATCGGTGGTGGATTCAGAACAAAAAAATGCCCCTCTGAGCAATGATTTTTATTACATCACCCCCAACAAATGCACAGAATGTCAGGGATTTCATGAAGAACCGCAGTGTGCCGCTGTTTGCCCGGTGGACTGCTGTATTCCCGATGAGATGTATAAAGAAACAGTGGAAGAGTTGCTGGCCAAAAAAGGCAAACTGCATATCTGATTTTGGTCAGGTGTGCAAAAATTGTACAGGAAAAAATTTGGATAGGGTCATAAATTTTCTACCTTTCATTCATATCTTGATATACAAAGCAGCGATTGCTGCTGAATGAGTGGCGGGTGATATGTCCCGTCGTAAAAAGGTGAAGGAGAAACGGCCTTCACCTTTCTTATTTATTCACTGTAGCTTTAGGGCAGGTGGATTGCCCCCACTCCTGAAGAAGTGTTGATTTCTTTTTCAAATTGAAACCATTTGTTATGAATAAATATTTTCTGATTCTGTTCATCGTTTATTTTTTTACCAGTTGTGGTAGTTCTGAAAAGATTAACCCAGCAAAAGAAAAGGAAGCTATGAAAGAAGCAGATATTGCTTTTTCCAATCTATCAAAGGCAAAAGGTATGAAAGAAGCTTTTTTGAAATATATGGATACATCGGCTGTTATGCTTCGTCCTGGCCGCATGCCTTTAAAAGGAATGGATGCAGCTCAGTTCATTTACAATCAAAATGATTCTTCCTATATTCTGACCTGGGTTCCCCGCGGAGCCGAAATTGCTTCGTCGGGAGACATGGGATACACAGACGGCATTTGGACTGCTTACCAGAAAAAATGGCTTTCTGACAGTGTTTCTCAGTGCACTTATGTTACTATCTGGGAAAAACAAGCCAACGGAACCTGGAAATTTGTACTTGATACCGGCAATGATGGCGTGGATAGGAAGAAATAAATGATTTTTAGCATTTGAAATTTTTGGTAAAAGAATTTTTCCTCAATATTTGTGTCGTTAACCACATCCGCAACTACATGAAGAAGAACATAGCCCTTGTAACCGGGGGTTTTTCAGGCGAAGCAGTAATATCCTATAAAACCACCGTTACCATTGATAATAATCTCGACAGAAGCCGTTTCAATGTTTACAAGATCGATATCAATCCTCAAGGCTGGTATTATGAAGCAGCCGATGGCAGTAAAACAGAAATAGATAAAAACGATTTTTCTCTTACCCTTGATGGGAACAGGATAATATTTGATGCTGTATTTATTGGCATGCATGGCACTCCCGGTGAAGATGGTAAACTTCAGGGCTATTTTGACACATTGAAAATTCGTTACACAGGTTGCGATGCGGCCACTTCGGCATTAACTTTCAATAAAAGATACGCTGTGGCTGTTGCCGGTATGGCTGGTATTAATGTATCAAAATCTGTCTTGCTTATAAAAGATAACTTCACAAGTCCCGATGAAATAATTGCCACGCTGAAATTTCCTGTTTTTGTAAAACCAAACAACGGGGGTTCCAGCATTGGCATGAGTAAAGTGAATAATCCATCGGATGAACTGGGCATTGCCATTGAAAAAGCATTTAAAGAGGATGACCAGGTGTTGGTGGAGGAAATGATAACAGGAAGAGAGTTTACAGTTGGTGTTTTTAAGACAAAAGGGAATATCATTGTATTGCCACTGACCGAAGTAAAGGCACATGTAGATAAAAAATTTTTTGATTTTGAAGCCAAATATCAGGGTAAATCAGACGAACAGACGCCGGCTGATGTAGATGAAGCTACTGCCGACAAAATAAGAGATGCTGCCCGGAAAATTTATCAGGCATTTAATTGCAGGGGAGTTATCCGGATTGATTTTATTTATAATGAAGAAGCGGAAAAGCCTTTTATGCTTGAAATAAACAGTATTCCCGGGCAAAGTGAAGCCAGCATTATACCGCAGCAGGTGAGGGTGATGGGCTGGAGCCTGAAAGAGTTTTATACTAAATTAGTGGAAGAGATTTTAACAGATTAGGGATACGGGTAATGCGATACGGGATACGCAAATCCGTAATTAGAATCCCATATCGCAAATCATGGAAAACAAAGAATAAAATTAATGTTCAAGTTCATCACACATCGCCCATTATGGGTAAATATTATTGTGGGGCTATTGCTAGCAATTGGCATCTTCCTCTTGTTTCTTCTTTCACTCAATCTTATCACTCACCATGGCAAGGCCAGCACGGTTCCATCTGTAACGGGTAAAAAATATGATGAAGCAAGAAAAATTATAAAAAAGGCAGGATTTGATGTGGAAATACAAGACTCGTTGTATATAGATCCCTTAAAACCAGAGACGGTTATCAAACAAATTCCGGATGCGGATGAAGTGGTGAAATCAAACCGTACTGTTTATCTTGTTATCAGCAGAGCTGTGCCACCGATAGTTGAAATGCCTAACCTGGTAGGGTATAGTTTTCGCAATGCAGAAATGGTGCTGAAGAATATGGACCTGAATATCGGAGATACTATATTCAAACCCGACTTTGCAAAAAACGCCGTACTGGAACAGTTATATAATGGTTCCCCTATTGTTCCCGGAACTAAACTCAGAAAAGGAAGTGTGATTTCCCTGGTATTGGGTGATGGCGTGGGTGAAAGGGAGTTTACAGTTCCGATAGTTACAAGAATGCAGTTTTGCGATGTAAAAAGAAGATTAGAGGAAAGCGGAATTGTTATAGGAGCTATTGTTGCAGATGCCGATGTAAAAGATACCTGCGCCGCATGGATATACCGCCAAAACCCCGAACGCTTTGATGATGAGAAAAAAATCAATAAAATCCGTACAGGGCAAACTATAGATATATGGCTGCAGGTAAGTAAGCCGGCGCAAAAAGACACGACAGAAACACAACAACCACAATAACGACTGCTTATGCAAACAATCACAGCAGAAGAGCTGAAGTCCCGGATGGATGCGGGTGAAAAGCTCAACCTGATAGATGTCAGGGAACCGCATGAATATACTGAGTTCAATCTTGGAGGCAAGCTGATAACGCTTGGAAAAATTCAGACAATGCAGACGGAAGAACTGGATGATCTGAAAGAAGAAGAAGTGATCCTGTATTGCCGCAGTGGCCAGCGCAGCATGATGGCCTGTATGTTTCTGGATACTTTAGGTTTTAAGGATACTAAGAACCTTACAGGAGGCGTACTGGCATGGCAGGAGAAGTTCAGTCGTTAGTCATTAATGTAATACATCCTGACTCCCGACTAAAGACTAACGACTCACAACTTAATACTCACTCCAACCATAACATTCGTTCCTGCCATTGGGAAATAATAATTGTTCACTGACAACTCTCCTCCGTAAATATAATTGTAAGTATACCCGTTCGGTTCATACTTCTTTCCAAAAATATTATTAACCTGCCCGATAATGTTCAGTTCTTTCAATTTTTTCTTTTTGATGGTATAAATGATCTTTACATCCTGCACATAGTAAGCACTCAGCACCCTGCCACTGTCTTGTGTATTGTCGAGATACTGTTTACTGACGTATTTGCTCAGTAAACTCAGCTCCGTTTTTTTCAATAATAAAAAATTTATTGTTGCTCCGCCAACAACAGAAGGAGAGAAGGCAATATCTGTTGAATTATACTTATTAACTTTCTGTCCTCCATTATCATAATCATCAATATACTCTGTGAAATTCTTCACTTTGTTTTTGCTGAAAGCAATATTAGCTGCAGCATTCATCCATTTACAGAATTCATAACTGCCCTGCAGTTCAATCCCTGCCCTGTAGCTTTCAGGTATGTTGGTTCTGCTGTAAGCTCCCACATCATTGATCTGACCGGTAAGCACCAATTGGTCCTTGTAAGTCATATAATAGAAGGTAACTGACCAGTTATACTTATTGCTGGTTTTTTCAACACCTGCTTCAATATCATTTAATTTCTCAGCTTTGGGCTGCTGTGACTGACCTGCTTCAAAATCATCCCGGTTCGGTTCTTTATTGGCAAAGGCATAAGAAAGATATGTTTTCAAACCATTTTTATAATAGCTTATACCGGCTTTCGGGTTAAAGAAATCAAATTTATTTTTTACGATCAAAGAAGAATTATCCCTGAATCCATCAATATTGTATTTCACATGGCGGTATTGAATATCATAAAAGAAATACCAGTTTTTACCAAATTGAGTTTGTTCTTTTAAATAGATATTAAAATCATTTTTGAAAGCTCCCAGGTCATACCAGTTATTTGTTGATGTCAGCCCGTTGGCAGCCCAGGTAACTTTTCCATAATGCAATCCGCGGTAGTGAGTATAAGCGCCGCCTAATGTTGCCTGTGTACGGTTGTCTTTGTATTGCAATGAAAAAATATTTCCAATAAAATTATTGTTCAGCCAAAGCTGCCTGATCATATCTGATCTGGTGATGGGAGAGCCCCCCGATGGCGGGTTGGGCATATTATATTCTGAATATTTCTGATCTCCTTTGTATTGTTCGTAATAACCCTCGCCATGAGTGCTGAATAAAGCAGTATTGAATGAAAACCTTTTCCCAAACAACTGGCTAAAAAATAACTGGTAATGTGTCTGTGTATAATTATCAGTCTCGTTGTTGTAAGGGTCACCCGGTTTCTCTGTACCGGCATAGTTTACTTTGCGATTCCCGGCTGTAAGATCTGCTTCTGAAATACCATACCATGCCTGGTAGGTTTTTTCTTTACCGGTGAAAATATTTAGTCGTAAAGATGTACTCTTGTTGATATAAGCAGTAGAAAAATAGGCTGATTTCAAATGACTGAAAGCCCGGTCAATAAAACCATCACTACCCAAAGCTGATAAGCGGATATCTCCTGTAAAATGATTATCCAATAAACCGGTGCCACCTTTCAATGTACTCTTCCAGCTATTGTAAGAACCATAGCTGTTATTGAACTCTGCATAGGCATCTTTATTTACTTCATTGGTACTGAAATTGATGCTGCCGCCAAATGCTCCAGCACCATTAGAGGATGTACCAACTCCTCTTTGAATTTGCAGGCTTCCTGCCGAAGATGAAAAATCCGGCAGGTCAACAAAAAAAGTTCCCTGGCTTTCTGCATCGTTATAAGGAATGCCATTCAATGTAACATTTATTCTTGTTGCATCAGTTCCTCTTATCCTGATTCCTGTATATCCAAACCCATTACCCGCATCAGAATTAATGACCACTGACGGTGTTTGATTAAGAAGAAATGGAATGTCCTGGCCAAGATTTGTTTTTGCTATTTCTTTTTTGGAAAGATTTGTTTTGGTGAACGGCGCATGTTCAGATGCCCTCACTGCTCTTACCTCTACCGGAGATAAAGTGTAAAAACTGTCTTTTACTTCCTGCTGTGCTTTTAGTGAATGCATAGCAATCAAAAGATTACCGATAAAAAAAATCCTCTTCATTTTTTAAATTATAAGCAGTTAAAAAATAAGAGGGAAACGCTGTTGAGAAAGGATAAACGAACCACCTTCCCTTCGCAGGCATTACCCTGACCAGGTTCTACGGGTATGATCTCAGATCACGACGCTACAGTCGGGAACACCCCGGGAATCTGAACACAAAGGCCTTTCGGCCAAGAACTGGGGCAAAGATAAGTGGTAAAATATTTTTATAAGCGGCTGTAACTTTTCTAAGCCGCATTTCGTACTACTCCAAACCATAGTTTATGAAGAAGTTAATCCTCTCTCTCTTATTTTTAGCAACTGCCGGCAGTCTGCTGTTGGCGCAAAAGACCTTTAATGATACCAATGCTGAAAAAAGGACTGTAAGCGGTTTTCATGGCATTGAAGTAAGTACTGGCATCACATTATACCTTTCAGAATGCACCGCCGAAGAAGTGGCAGTCAGTGCTTCGAAAACAGAGTTCAGGGACAAAATTGTTACGAAGGTTGAAAATGATATCCTGAAAATTCATTACGAAACCAAAACCGGTCTATCAACAGGCTTAGTGAAAGCAAGGACCTGAAAGCCTATGTTTCTTATAAAATGCTTGATAAGTTGGGTGTTAATACCGGTGCGGAAGTGGAGATCAACGGAGTATTGAAATCATCCTCACTTGAGCTTAAAGCCAAAACCGGGGGCCTGGTAAAGGGCGAAGTGAATATATCAGGTTTAAAAGTCAGCCAGAACACCGGTTCAAAGATCACACTGACCGGTAAAGCAGATAAACTGGATATTGATGGAGATACCGGCAGTAAATTCATGGGTGAGGATATGGCTACGGTTTCATGTTATGTGAATGTAAGTACCGGCGCAAAGGTTTGGATAAAAGCAGAAAAAGAATTGCAGGCTAAAGTCAGCACAGGAGGTATGGTCAAGTACAAAGGATCAGCTTCAATAAAAGAGATCAAGACAAATACCGGGGGCTCGGTAAGTAAAATAAAATCTGAATCATAAATTCTAACAACAAAATCATGAAAAAATTATCAGTGCTATTGGCAGTTTTTTTTATGGCTGTTCTGGTAAAAGCACAGCAGGTAAATGACCCGAATGCCGAAGTTAGGGATGCAAAAAAATTTCACGTCATCAATATATCCAGTGCTTTCGATGTATATCTCAGCCAAAGCAGCAATGAGGCAGTGGCTGTCAGCGCCAGCGAGACAAAATACCGTGATCGTATAAAAGTAGAGGTGAAAGATGGTATACTTCATATCCGTTATGACAACGAAGGGTTGCATTGGAATAGTGGAAATAAAAAACTGAAAGCATACATTTCATTTAAAGTCATCGATAAACTGATTGTAAGCGGAGCCTGCGATGTTTTTATTACAGGGAGTTTAAAAGCAGATGAACTTACCATTAAACAATCAGGAGCCAGCGATCTTAAAGGTAAACTGGATGTAAAAAAATTATCCGTTGACCTAAGCGGTGCATCAGACATTACTGTAACCGTACAGCCAGCCAACTGGATGTGGAAGCCAGCGGCGCCAGCGACTTCAAAGGGTTTGACCTCATTACAGAAATGTGCAATGTAAAAGCATCCGGCGCCAGTGATATAAAGATCACAGTGAATAAAGAGTTATCGGCACAGGCCAGCGGCGCCAGCGATGTGCGGTATAAAGGTGAAAGAATAATAAGAGATTTAAAGACCAGCCGTTCCAGCAGTGTTTCCAAAAGCCATTCTTAACTTTCTCAACACATATGAGTAGTTGTAAAGTTATGAATAAGCCCCCTTATTGAAATCGGGGGGACTTTTTCATTTGTTGCGAAGGGGAGGATCGAACTCCCGACCTACGGGTTATGAGCCCGTCGAGCTACCGCTGCTCTACTTCGCGGTGTAGTTTGCAAAGATAGCCTTACAAGCTAAACCTGCCAAACAATTATAATGAGTTACCTTCGCAGCCCGATTTATGAAATCAGGTTTTGTCAACATATTCGGCAGGCCCAATGCAGGTAAAAGCACATTGCTCAATGCGCTGATGGGAGAGAAACTGGCCATCGTTTCGCATAAAGTTCAAACGACAAGACACCGCATAAAAGGAATTCTGACTGAAAAAAATTACCAGATCATTTTTTCTGATACACCCGGCATCATCGAACCCAAATACAAGCTGCATGAAAAAATGATGGAAGCTGTGAAGAATGCACTGGAAGATGCAGATCTGGCATTGCTGATAGTGGATATAAAAGAGAATTGGAAAGAAGCAGATGAAATATTTTCAGCACTGAAATTAAAAGTACCTGCTATCGTTGCACTGAATAAAATTGATCTTGCTTCAGATAATAAGATAAAAGAATCAATTGATTTTTTTAGTGCGAAACCGTATTGTAAAAAAGTCATTCCCATTTCAGCCTTATCAGGTATCAATAAAAAGAAACTGATCAATGCATTCCTGGAATTTTTATCGGAAGGCGAACCATTTTATGACAGCGATAATATCAGTGATCTGAATACAAGATTTTTTGTAAGTGAACTGATAAGGGAAAAAATATATGTACTGGCACAGGATGAGATACCTTATCATGCGGCAGTACTGATAAGAGAATACCAGGAGAAAGTGACTCTTGTAAAGATTGTTGCTGACATCATTGTTCAGCGGGAAACACAAAAAGTAATATTGATCGGTAAAAATGGAAGTATGATCAAAAAGATCGGTACGGCTGCAAGAAAGGATATTGAAAAATTTATCGGGCAGAAAGTTTTTCTTGAATTGTTTGTAAAAGTGAAACCGAAATGGAGGGAAAACGAGTTGCAGTTGAAAGAATACGGATATAGCTGATTCACCGGGTGGTTAATCGTATTGCAGATATTTTATGTAACTTGAAAACCCGACCCCGGTATCCGGGGAATACATATTTTAAAAAAGAAAGTACATGAGGGCTGTAAGATTAATTTTTTGTTTATTGCCGCTGGTTGGGGTCTTTACCCTGCAGGGCCAGGTTTTTATTGAAGTGGGCCCGTTGATGAATGAGAGAGATGCTTTCAGCAGTGTGGTGGTGTATGGCTCCGACGGGTTGCAAAGACGGATTGATTACAGCCAGATCAAAGGAACACCCTTCTGGTCTGATGAATGGAGAAGGGGTGAATTATTTATCGGTTCTGATACATCATTGGGGCGGTATGATGTGAAATTTAACCTGGTAGAACAGCAGGTTCATTTTATCAGCCGCACAGGAACGGAACTGGTGCCGGGAAACAATAAATTAAGTAAAGTGATTATTTACAGCCGTGCAGACAGCACAAAGCCTGAAATTATTTTCAACAGGAATGTGCTGCACATCCAGCAGTTTACCCGGCTGAAAGACTGTTATGTGCAGGAACTGAACCAGGGCCGTGTCAGATTCCTGAAAATTTTGAAACGAAGGGTTGAAACAGGCGACTCATTATTCGGCACCCTGAAACGATACTTCTTTGCTGACCAGACAGAATATTACCTGCAGATTGGAAACTGGATTGAACAGGTAAAAAAATTAAACGAAGAAACACTGTTTTACCTTCTGCCCGCAGCCCGCCTGTACAAAGACTGGATAAAGGAGCAGCGGGTTAATTTAAAAAAGGAAGAGGACTGTACCCGTTTTATCAAACATTTTAATGCTACTGAAAAAACAGCCGGTTAATCTATGAGTTTTACTGTTGCAATTGTTGGCCGGCCCAATGTTGGCAAGAGTACCCTGTTCAATCGCTTGCTGGAACAACGCAAGGCCATTGTGGATGATGTAAGCGGGGTGACCCGTGACCGGCAATATGGCGTGACCGACTGGAACGGGAAAACGTTTAATGTCATTGATACCGGCGGATTTGTACCCGGTGGCGAAGGGGCTTTTGAAAAAGAAATAGCTAAACAGGTGATGATAGCGGTTGAAGAGGCAAACGCCATCATCTTTATGGTGGATGCAGGCACCGGTATGACAGACCTGGATGATTCCATGGCGGCTGTTCTTCGTAAAAGCACCAAACCCGTTTTCCTTACGGTAAATAAGGTTGATAATAATGACCGGATGCTAGAAGCAAATGAATTTTATAGTCTCGGTTTCGACAAAATATTTTTCATTGCAGCAGCCAGCGGCAGCGGAACAGGTGAATTGCTGGATGCCATCAGTGAACTCATCACAGAAGATGCATCGGAGGAAACAAAGGAGATGGCAGCTTTACCGAAGTTTGCTATCATTGGTCAGCCCAATGTGGGCAAATCATCTCTATTGAATGCGCTGATAGGTGAGGAAAGAACAATTGTGAGTGATATTGCCGGAACAACGAGGGATACCATACATACGCATTATACTCTTTTCCAGAAAGAATTCATCCTCATTGATACGGCCGGTATCAGGCGTAAGGCCAAAGTGCATGAGGACCTTGAGTTTTATTCCGTCATCAGGGCCATCAAGGCAATGGATGAAGCCGATGTATGTTTGTTATTGCTGGATGCTGAAAAAGCCCGCGTGACCGACAATAAAAACAATATTGAAGTCGGGCAGGGGATCACGCAGCAGGACCTGAATATTTTTTCTCTGGCTGCCAGGAAAGGAAAGGGAGTGGTGCTGCTGGTAAATAAATGGGATATTATCAGCAAAGAGACTAATACTGCTAAAGAGTATGAAAAAGAATTGAAGCAAAGGCTGGCGCCATTCAGTGATGTGCCCTTTCTTTTTATTTCTGCAAAAGACAAGACAAGGATATTCAAGGCCATTGAAGTGGCGCTGGAAGTATATGCCAATAGGCAACGTAAAATCGCTACATCAGAACTAAATGAAATAATGCTGAAGGCCATTGCATCCTATCATCCCCCGGTGGTGCGGGGCAATCCCATAAAAATAAAATTCATCACCCAATTGCCTACTGCAGTTCCATCGTTTGCCTTCTTCTGCAATTTTCCGGATGACATAAAGCAACCTTATAAGAACTACCTGGAAAACCAACTCCGGCAGCAATTCAATTTTACCGGGGTGCCTGTCCGGCTTTTCTTCAGAAAAAAGTAAGCGGGATGATAATCCCGGCTCAATCCCTTGATTTCCATCAAAAATATTTTTGACACGCTATAAATAATCCATTATGAGTTTGGTCATTTCCTGTATCCGACTACCCTTGCGTCCACAAATTTTAAAACTAAAAAAACAAGTACAATGAAAAAATTTTTCGCAATTTTCGCTATCGCCCGCGTTATGGTTGCCTGCAATAACAGTAGCGACAAAAAAGAAGGAGAAAAAAAAGACAGCGCTTCTAACATGATGGATTCTGCAGCAAACAATATGAACAATATGGTTGACACTGCCGCTAAAATGGTTGACAGCAATCAGCCGGTTTCCTTTTTGTCCATGACAGGCTTCCCGTAATGGACAATTCCTGCATCCACCGGCTTTATACAAAGAATATGTTTTTACGACGCCATTTCTTTTTCTGATTTGTTGACCTGCATATTTCATGGGATTACCAGACGGGCAACTATACTGGTCTTTAGCAACGTTATATTCCAATTGATCAGCGGCAAAAGGATCAGGCTGATAATTTCGTTTTTGCCCGCTATACGGCAACTACTATATATATTATTCAAATAGCCATAGACTAATACTTTTAAAAGCATCCGGGGATGATAGCTTGTCGTTCCACCACCCTTGTACTTTCTTAATATGATGTCAATATCCAACTTGTCAATAACATCATTGACCACCCGTACAGGATGATTTGCGGCGATCTTACTATCAAGACTGGGTGGAAACAAAAATGCCTGGTGCTGGGGATAGGCTTTGAACAGAGGCTTTGCCATACAAAGAGTTTGCACAGCAAAATTGAAAAAGTAATAACCCTTTTGCAACTACTTTTTATACAGATCAATTGTGAATAAGCCTCCCTTAAAAACTGAAAAAGCCTGCCCGCTTTTTGAACAGCCTCTTTATATTTTATTCAAATCCTGTACTCACTATAATCTAGGTTCATTTCTCATACAGCAAAAACTCCCATGGCTGCATCTCAAAATTTTTCTCATTGCTAAAATCATTAGCCACACCGGAAAAAGCATTTTTATAAATATCGGTTACATTGTTGTCCATAATATCGAAATGAATATCTTTTTGTGCTGAAAGATTAAGAACTACCAGTACTTCCCTTGCTTCTTTTCTTCTTAAATAAGCAAAAACATTTTTTGGATCGGTTGTCTTAATCCGAAATGTTTGTACCGAAGGGTCTCCACTACGTAAAGCCGGATTATCCGACTTCAGCTTCAGCAGTGTCGTATAAAAATCCTGCAACTCGTTATTACCTGACCATTGAATAGTGTCTTTGTCAAAAAATTTTATTCTTTTCTTTACAGGTAACTCCTGTCCTGAATAAATAAGCGGAATACCATTCCAGATGGCGCTGAAAACAGCTAGGCCTTTTGCCATATCCCCATACTTCTCATATTCAGTTCCGTTCCAACTGTTCTCGTCGTGGTTGCTGGTAAACCATGTTCTCATGCTGCTGTCGCCAAGATCATCATATTTTTTTAGCACTGTGATCAAAGAATCCAGTGGCAAATGCTTTTTATAAAAATCTTCTGTCTTGTGCATCCATGTCCAGGTATAGCAGGCATCAAAAGCTTCAGAATATTCCGGTTTTTCCAATTCATCAAATTCGCCCAGCCAGAACAAGGGTTTGATCGCATCCAGTTCCTTTCTTGCCTCTTTCCAGAAATCCAGTTCCACCGAAAAAGCAAGGTCACAACGAAAACCGTCAATATCACATTCATTCACCCAGAATTTCATAGCATCAATCATGGCTTCCCGCAATGCTGTGTTTTTGTAATTCAATTCAATGATATCGTCCATACCGCTGGCAATCTTAAAATCATTTGTATTGGAATCTTTCAGGTAATAATCGGGGTGTTCTTTTGTCCACACATGATCCCAGCCGGTATGATTGGCCACCCAGTCAATGATGACCTTCATCTCCATTTCATGTGCCTGCTTTACCAGGTTTTTAAAATCATCCAATGTACCAAACTCAGGATTGATGGATGTATAATCAGAGCAAGCATAATAACTCCCCAATGCTCCTTTCTTATTTTTTTGTGCAATGGGGGTGATAGGCATGAACCAAAGCGTTTGCACTCCCATTTCTTTCAGTCTTGAAAGATGCTGAGCAAAAGCATTAAAAGTTCCATGTGGAGTGTATTGCCGTACATTCACTTCATAGACATTGGTAGTGTGTACCCAATCAGGAGTTTTAAAAGGAAAGTTCTTGTCCATTGTATCGGATTTTGTTTTTGAGTCGCCCTTACAACTTATCAGTAATAAAAAGGCTGCAACCGTGACCAAAAGTTTGACTATGCCAATCGTTTGCCGTGAAAATAAGAAATACTGTGATATGAGGTCCGAAGGCGGAGACCAGTGGCTTTACATCAGCATTTGTCCTTCAGACATCTGACCTCCGACCTTAGACTTCACTAAATTTGCATTCATGAAGAGTTTCGATGTTCCCATTATCTATCGTAGCCCCCTTATCACTGCTATTAAGAAAAAACGCAAAGAGGAGGATACAATGAAGAAGGACTTCACTCCTACCTTGCTTGACTTCGGCCCTTTACAAATCTGTCTTGCCCGTCACTTTGGTTTTTGTTATGGCGTGGAAAATGCGATTGAGATTGCTTTCCGGACCGTAGAAGAAAATCCTAACAAAAGAATTTTTCTTCTTAGCGAAATGATACATAACCCACAGGTGAATGCCGACCTGCAGGCGCATGGTGTGCAGTTCATGCAGGATACCTATGGTAAGCAGCAAATAAGTTTTGATGAATTGAAACAGGATGATATTGTTATCATCCCGGCTTTTGGAACCACATTGGAAATAGAGGCATTGCTGAACAAAAAAGGTATTCATACCGAAAAATATAATACCACCTGTCCCTTTGTCGAAAAAGTATGGAACCGCAGTGAAGTAATTGCCAGAAAAAATTATACCATCGTCATTCATGGCAAACCAAAACATGAAGAAACAAGGGCCACCTTTTCCCATGTAGCTGCCAATGCCCCTTCTATTGTGGTAAAAGATATGAATGAAGCAAAGGAACTGGCGAAATATATTTCCGGAGAAAAGAATGTTGAAGAGTTCTATCAGCAATTCTCTGGTCAGTATTCAAATGGGTTTGATGTTACAAAAGACCTGCAACGCATTGGTGTAGTGAACCAAACTACCATGCTGGCCAGCGATACGCAGGCTATTGCTGATTTTCTGAAACAGGTAATGATAGAAACATTCAAACCAACAGATTTAGAAGAACGCTTTGCAGACACCAGGGATACGCTTTGCTATGCCACTAATGATAACCAAACTGCTGTAAGTGAAATGCTGAGGACTGAAGCCGACCTGGCAATTGTTGTTGGCGGTTATAATTCATCCAATACCTCTCATTTGGTTGAGCTATGTGAAGAAAAACTCCCGACTTACTTTATCAACAATAAAGAAAAGATTTTGTCTGCCAAAGAGATATTGCATTTTAATTTCCATACAAAAGAAGAATTGCTATCCCCCGACTGGCTACCGAAGAAAGAACTAGTAAAAATTTTATTAACCAGTGGCGCTTCTTGCCCGGATGCGCTGGTAGAAGGAGTGATAAATAAAATAGTTGGCTATTATCCAGTTACTGCAACCATTGAAAATCTGATTTCAAACTTCTGATTGATTCTTTATTAACCTAGTATGTTATTTGAGCTTAGTAACTATACTGGTATTCTCTCCCTTTGGGGAAGTTAGATGGGGCTATACAGCATTTCATAATACTCATGTGCCATCCGGTTGCTGTCAAATTGATAGCGGACATCCCGCATCCCGTTCTTCATCACTTGCCGCCAGGTGTTGTAGTTATCATAATAAAGAGGAAGGATTTCATTTTCTAAGATATCGTAAATCTTCTCCAGGTCATATTCGTCCTGCTCATGCACTATCATATTGGCATAATCTGCTTTCGGCACTACAAAGCCATTATGCCCATGATTGATGAATTCCGGTACCCAGCCATCATCAGTGGAAAAATTCACAGCGCCGTTCATAGCTGCGGCCATGCCGCTGGTGCCTGATGCTTCTCTTGGTACTCTAGGATTATTTAACCAAACATCAGCTGCCTGCTTCAACCGTTTAGAAAGAGTAAGCTCATACCCTATCAATACCGCCATGTTCTTATATCGTTTGCTTAAATGCACCAGCTGATTGAATTCACTGATGGCAGGATGATCTACAGGATAAGGTTTGCCCGCCCAGATGATCTGTACAGGATATTTTGTATTGCTCATTAATTTTTCAAATCTCTCTTCATGAGTAGTAATAAGCATAGTTCTTTTATATCCTGCAAATCGTCTTGCCCATACAATGGTGAAAACATCAGGGTTAAATAATTTCCCAGTTTGGTCAGCCACTATTTCAAAAGCTCTCTTCTTCAGGTATTTTTTTCTGTCATCAATGCCATAATCATCACCAGCCTCGCTGAACTTGTACAATTGTTTGTCTGCCCAATACCGCCAGTTCTGCGCATTGGTAATAGAGATTATGGGACAGATATTTTCATACTTGCTCCACATGGCTCTTGATACCCGGCCATGGAACTGAGACACTCCATTGGCCAGCTTTGCAAAACGCAACGCCGCCAACGAATGGTTGAACTGATCGCTGTCGTTGCCATAAAGTATTTTAACCTCATCAACGCTGAGACCGCAGAAATAACTCATCTTATGACAGAGATAAATATCATGCTTCTCATTACCCGCCTCTTCGGGAGTATGTGTTGTAAACACCAGCCGTTTTCTTACCTCTTCAATATCGTTCTGGTATTTATTGTATAAATAAAATGCAGCAGAAACAGCATGTGCTTCATTTAAATGATATAACTCAGGATTGAATCCAAGTATGTCGATCAGTTTGGCTCCGCCCACACCGAGTAAAATAAATTGTGCCACTTTGGTGGCAACATTGGCATCATACAGCCGGTGTGTGATCGTTTGTGACACATAATCGTTCTCAGCAATGTCGGTTGATAAAAGGAATAAAGGCGCTGTCTTAAATGTTTCTGGATTCAGGTAAAACACTTTCACCCAATCAGGATGCTCATGGATAGTTATCTGGAATTTGATTCCTGTATCTTCGAGGAAACTGAACTGTTTTTCATTCCATGCCACATCTAATGTTTGATCCTGGTTTCGTTCCTGATCATAATAACCATACTTCCATAAAATACCAATACCGACCAGGTTTTGTCTCAGTTCATAAGCACTGCGCAAATGCGAGCCGGCTAAAAAGCCAAGACCACCGCTATATATCTTTAAAGGTTGATGCGTGGCAAACTCCATGGAGAAATAGGCCACTTTCTTTGCATACTGTTCATCCACAGGATAGGGAACGGAGAAATTGATAAAACTCATGATGTGTTCTATTTACACGAAGGCGCAAGATAGCAGGAAATAATGAAATGATGGAATGTCTTCAGTTTCCTGTTTAACGCCTGTTGAAAAAAGCAAGGATTATTTCTTTACAGCTTTCTTTTTAGATTTCGCTTCTTTTTTCTTTGCAAAACTTCCGTCAAAAGAACAACGAATGCCACGATGTGAACCGCAACCTTCTTCCTCCTTCAGTGACACAGATGATGAAGAGAAAGTGAATTTGAGCACACAGGGGTCCCCGCCCACACGGTATTCCGCAGTGTTTGTTGAGAGGATAGTAGCATCCCCTTTCAACTCCCCGGTGCATTTACCATTATTTTTTTCAAAATGTATAAAAAAAGTAAGACGGCCGCTGCTTCTACCATCCCGTATGGAAACAAGATTCATCTTTCCATTTGCATAATCAGCTGACCACTTATTTTTCCGGGGCAGTGTATCAATAGGATTGATCAACTCTGTCAGTTTGTCCTCTAATGCATCGGTCATCACCAGTTCAAACTGCCTTGATGCAACGCTAAATGAATAGACATCCTTTCCTTCACTCAGGGTTCCGTCGGCATTCCGGCGCAATACATTTTTTGTAATGACGTATTTCTTGTCCATCACTACAGATTGTATTGTGGCTGAACTTTGGTCAGGTCTAAGCCCAATCATAGCATTAACAAACTGATTCTTTTTATCAAAGCAAACAATGAACAATGCTCTTTTATCTCCTGAAACAGTTTTGACGAAAAGATAATTCAACACATCCGGTATTTCAGCCCTGCCTAAAGCATATATCTTAGGTTTCCCGGTTTTATCATGCACCTTGCTAAGTATAGAATCAGGAGCAAATTGGGTGAATATCTTATAGCTTATTAGCAAAGAATCTTTTTCTTTTTTTAGCAACTGGCTGTCAGCATAGATATAAGGCAATTTCACTGGTTGGAAAAATTCAACGAAATCAGCTGGTGCTACCACATCTTCTCCTGTCATCACAGGTTTTTTCTTTTTTTGCCCGCAGGCAAATGTCATTGCAGCCAGTAGTAGTAACAAAGTATATTTTCTTAAGAACAGCATGAGGTAAACTGATTACCGAATGTAAGTGATTCCTTTCAATGAAAGATTTGGTCACTTGCCAATAATATTTTAGGTTTGCCTAAAATTATTTTTAGTCATGCTGAACTACTCAACCAGCGAGGAGAACTACATCAAGGCGGTCTTTCACCTGCAGCAGCAGGATGGAAAGGTGACCACCAACGAACTGGCACATGAACTGAAGACCAAACCTGCTTCTGTTACTGACATGATGAAAAAACTGAAGATCAAAAAACTGCTGCACTACCAGCCTTACCAGGGCTTTCGCCTGAGCAATGAAGGAAATAAAGTAGCCCTTGGCATTATCCGCCGGCACCGGCTGTGGGAATATTTTTTAGCCGAAAAACTAAAATTCAGCTGGGATGAAGTGCATGAAGTGGCCGAACACCTGGAACATGTGAGCAGCAAAAAACTGATCGATAAACTGGATGAGTTTCTCGGTTTTCCCAGGGTGGACCCGCACGGCGATCCTATACCGGACGTAAATGGCAAGATCGAAACCAGCAAGCAGGTCTGTATTTCCGAATTGCCAATTGACAAACCGGCGATAGTGTGCCATGTCAGCGATCAGTCCAGTGAAATACTGGAATTACTGAAACATAAAAACATCGGCATCGGAACAAAACTGGAAGTAAAAAAAAGATTTGACTTCGATAATTCCATGGAAATAAAGACCCGTCAGCAGCTTCTCACCATCAGTGAACAACTGGCCCAAAATATTTTTGTAAGGTATGGAATATAATAAAGATCCTCATATTTCACTGAGCGAAGTTCATCAGAGCATTGATACCACCAGCATGAAAAGAACCGGGTGGAGAAAAGTGCTGGCTTTCTTCGGACCGGCTTACCTGGTCAGCGTTGGTTATATGGACCCCGGCAACTGGGCTACCGACCTGGCGGGAGGCAGCCAATTTGGTTATAAACTGATCTGGGTGTTGCTGATGAGCAACCTGATGGCCTTGTTACTGCAAAGTTTGTCTGCACGACTTGGAATAGTGAGAGGCAGAGACCTCGCACAGGCCAACCGGGAAACCTATCCCCGTTTTATCAATTATGCTTTATACGGCCTGGCAGAAATTGCCATTGCGGCCACTGACCTTGCTGAGATCCTCGGCATGGCAATCGGTATTCAGTTACTTACCGGTATGCCGTTGTTGTGGGGAGTGTTGATAACGATTTTTGACACTTTTCTCTTTTTACTTCTGCAGCGGCTCGGTATGAGAAAAATGGAAGCTTTCATCATTTGTCTTGTTGCCATCATCGGTCTGTCTTTTCTTTTTGAAATAATTTTAGCCAAACCCGACATCGGAGAAGTGGCAACCGGTTTTATTCCATCTATTCCCAATGATGCTGCACTCTATATTGCCATTGGCATCATTGGCGCCACCGTAATGCCACATAACCTTTACCTGCATTCTGCACTGGTGCAAACAAGAAAAATAAAACGGGATGAAGCAGGAATTAAAAGGGCGTTGAAGCTGAATTTTATTGACAGCGCTGTGGCTTTGAACATGGCTTTCTTTGTGAACGCAGCCATTCTTGTGCTGGCTGCCACCGTTTTTTATAAAACAGGAAGAACCAATGTGGCGGAAATAAAACAGGCGCATGAACTGCTGGCGCCTATGCTCGGCACCAGCCTCGCCCCTACTTTGTTTGCCATTGCATTGATCGCATCGGGACAAAGCTCCACCATTACCGGCACACTTGCCGGACAAATTGTAATGGAAGGGTATCTCCGTCTTCGCATCAATCCATGGGTGCGGCGGCTGATGACAAGATTGATTGCGATCATACCCGCCTTTATCGTCATACTTATCAACGGAGAAAAAAATATTGACAGCCTGCTGGTGCTAAGCCAGGTTATCCTGAGCCTGCAACTCGGTTTTGCTATCATTCCGCTGATACATTTTACCAGCAATAAAAAAATGATGGGCCAATTTGCCATCAAACCGCTGGTCATCGTAATAGCATCGCTTGTTACAGCCATCCTGGTCTATCTTAATATCAGGATGGTGGTAGAGCAGGCCAGTTCATTTTTTGCAAGCTCTGACAGCATATTCTGGAAGATCATCATTATTTTATCCGGCTTATTCTATCTTACATTATTGCTCACAGCCATTTTCTATCCAATGAAACGGAGAAAAGAAAAACTGGTTCCCCGCCTGCATGCCGATGCAGTGAAGCTGGAAAAAATAGAAATTCCCTCATATCAGAAAATTGCCATTGCCCTTGATTTAAGCGAAAGCGACCGCAAACTCATTTCACATGCCATCGGCCAGGGAAATAAATCCACTTCCTTCCTCCTGATCCATGTGGTAGAAAGCGCCTCTGCAAAAATGTTTGAGCAGGAAAGCGATGATCTTGAAACCAGAAAGGATCTTGAGCATCTGGATAATTATGTACAACAATTGAAACTGCTTGGCTTTACTGCAGAAGCCAAACTGGGTTTTGGAAAGAGGGTAAAAGAAATAGTGCGGCTTGTAAAAGAAAGTAATGCCGGCATACTGGTGATCGGCGCACATGGCCACAGCGGCATGAAAGACCTGCTGTATGGACAAACAACTGATAATGTAAGACATGAACTGAAGATACCTCTACTGGTGGTGAATGTGTGAGGGAAAGTTCATGGTTCATAGAAGGGTTCTTAACTCTGCCTTGTTTAAAGAATAGTAACTGCATTTTAATGAATATTCAGTCTTAGTGAGCGGCTATGAACTATGAACTACGGGTTATGAACCGCCTTCGTATGATTGCGCAGTAAATGTTTGAAACGGCTGAAGGTTTCAGGTTTGATATTAAGATAAGATGCGAGGTATTTTTGCGGAACCCTTTGCATCAGCTCAGGGTTTTTAGTAACAAAATTCAGGAACCTTTCTCTTGGTGACATCTTTACAAGTTGCATTTGCAATCGGTCTTTTATCACCATGGTATAGGTAATGATCATGCGGCCCATGTGTTCCATCCGTTGCGAACTGGCAAATAATGACTCAAGCTGATCATAGGTCATGGCAACTACTGTGGTGGGTTCAATGGCTTCAACAAAGTATTCAGATGGGGTGCGGCTGTGAAATGATTCCTGCGAGTGAATGATATGTCCTTCGTATGAAAGCTGGGTATTGATCTCTTCATTGTGGCGGGGATAATATTTCCGGATAAACCCTTTGATGATAAAATAAATATTATTTTCTGTTTCTCCGGCACGGGTCAGTATCTCCTTCTTAGCAACCTTTTTCAGATCAAGCAAGGGGACTATCTCCTGCCCGAATTCATCTTCTGACATGTCAATGAATTTTCGCAAATAGTCCAAAAATGGTCTAGCTGTATCCATATTTAATTTAAATGTAGCCTAAAAGGTACAATTAATTATTGATTCAAATCAAGACGTCGTATGACTTTTATTTTCCGGGACCGACAGTAAAAATAGCAGCTCGTAATAATAATGTAGTTTTGCCGCCGTCCAAAAAGAAGCAGTAAGCATTTGAAAATTAATCATTAAAATAAAAATATCATGTTTCAGAAGATCAAAGTGACGAACCCTGTGGTAGAACTCGATGGCGATGAAATGACCCGCATAATCTGGCAATTTATCAAAGACAAACTCATTCTCCCCTACCTTGATGTAAACATCAAATATTTCGATCTTGGCATCCAGCATCGTGACGATACCAATGACCAGGTGACCATTGATGCTGCCAATGCCATCAAGGAATGCGGCGTAGGAATTAAATGCGCTACCATCACTCCTGATGAGGCAAGGGTGAGAGAGTTTAACTTGAAACAAATGTGGAAGAGCCCTAATGGAACTATCCGGAATATATTGGATGGAACCGTATTCCGTGAACCGATTGTTATCAGCAATGTGCCAAGATTAGTAACCAACTGGACAGCACCTATCATTGTAGGCCGTCATGCATTCGGCGACCAGTACCGGGCAACGGATACGGTGATAAAAGGAAAAGGAAAACTGACCATGGCCTTTACTCCTGAAGGTGCTGGCGAACCACAAACATTTGAAGTATTCAACTTTAAAGGCGATGGTGTGGCATTGACGATGTATAATACGGATGAAAGCATCAGGGGTTTTGCAAGAAGTTGTTTCAATATGGCATTGAATAAAAAATGGCCGCTTTATCTCTCCACAAAGAATACCATCCTGAAAAAATATGACGGACGATTCAAAGACATCTTTGAGGAAACTTATAAAACCGAATTCAAGGCGCAGTTTGATGCAGCAGGAATTACTTACGAGCATCGTTTGATCGATGATATGGTGGCCAGCGCTTTGAAATGGAACGGCAATTTTGTGTGGGCCTGTAAAAATTATGATGGCGATGTGCAGAGCGACACAGTGGCGCAAGGGTTCGGTTCACTCGGTTTAATGACTTCTGTATTGGTGACCCCCGACGGAAAGACCATGGAAGCCGAAGCGGCACATGGTACGGTAACAAGGCATTACCGTGACCACCAGGCAGGCAAGCCCACATCCACCAATCCTATCGCCAGCATTTTTGCATGGACAAGAGGTTTGGCTTTTCGTGGAAAGCTTGACAATAACAAACCGCTGATCGATTTTTGTAATGCATTGGAAAAAGTTTGCATTGAAACGGTGGAAGAAGGAGAGATGACCAAGGACCTTGCTGTTTGCATCCATGGCAATAAAGTGGATCATGGCGAGCATTATTTATACACTGAGGAGTTTCTTGATGTAATAGACCAAAACTTGCAGAGGAAGTTGAATTAATAATACGCTGAAGTTATTTATGATCCCGGTTTTAAAAAGGCCGGGATTTTTTTTCGCCGCATGAATTTTGAGAAGTATCAGAAACTTTTGACTCTTTACAAAAAATACAATTTCAAATACGAATTGGAATAACGCTTCGCCCAACATTGGTTTTGCGCCATGGCGACTGAACGAATATAAATTACCGTCTCGTTCGCTATTCACCTATAGCTGCAGTTGACGGATAACCCGATCGATATAATATCATCTACATAACTTTACTCAGAAGCGATTCGGGCTAACGAATCACTGAGTATTAGCACCGAAAAAATCAGTGACTGTTACCCAAACTCCTTCACATCCCTCATCAGCTGCATAGCCATATTATTGGCCCTGGTCTCAAATTCACTTTCGGCATAAATGCGGATGATTGGCTCGGTATTGGAAGTGCGGAGATGCACCCAGTCATTGTCAAACTCAATCTTTAATCCGTCATCGGTATTGATGGGTTGTTTTTTATATTTCTTCCTTATCTTTTCAAAAATGGCCTTCACATCCACCCCTTTCCCCAGTTCGATCTTATTCTTGGAAATGATATAACCGGGATACATCTTTCTCATTGAACTGATGCTTTTATTCTGCTCTGCCAGATGACTGAGAAATAAACCGATACCAATCAATGCATCACGGCCATAATGAAAATCAGGAACGATGATGCCGCCATTACCTTCACCACCGATCACCGCATCCACCTCTTTCATTTTGTCCACCACATTCACCTCTCCTACCGCGGAAGGATAGTATTTACCTTTTCGCTTTATGGTAATTTCTTTTAAGGCCTTGGTGCTGCTCATATTGCTCACCGTATTCCCTTTTCTTTTACTCAATACATAATCCGCCACAGCTACCAATGTATATTCCTCGCCGAACATGCTGCCATCCTCACACACAAAACAAAGGCGGTCTACATCCGGGTCAACAGCAATGCCCAAATGTGCTTTCTGTTTCAGAACTTCATTGCTGAGTTGTGTAAGATGTTCAGGCAGCGGCTCGGGGTTATGTGCAAATTTTCCCGTCACTTCCCCGTTCAGAACAATCACATCATTTACTCCCAATGCATTTAATAAAGCCGGGACAAAAATAGCGCCGGTGGAATTCACTGCATCGACTACAATTTTATACTCCTGTCCGGCAATTGCCTTTACATTCACCAGCGGATAATTCAAAACGGCATCAATATGCTTTTGCAGGTAGCTGTCATCTGTTATCACTGCACCGGACTTCTCTGCAGCAACAAGAGCAAAATCTTTTTTCTCAGCCAGTTCCAGCACTTTCTGTCCCCGTTTGGCTGAAATGAATTCTCCTTTGCTGTTGAGCAGTTTCAACGCATTCCATTCTTCGGGATTGTGGCTGGCAGTGATGATGATGCCGCCAATGGCTTTTTCTTTTTTTACTGCAATCTCCACCGTTGGTGTGGTTGACAAACCAAGATCAACTACATCAATTCCCAATTTTGTCAATGTATCCACCACATGCCCACGAACCATTTCGCCGCTGGTACGTCCGTCACGGCCGATCACCATTCTCCTGCGAGTCCCGAAAGTTCGGGTCGAAGCAGACCCCTTGTTCTTTTTTTTATCTTTTTTCTTTCCTGATTTTTTCTCCGACAGCAACAAAGCAAAGGCAGCCGTGAATCGTACAATAGCAGCAGGTGTCAGGTTCCCTACTTCTTTATCGCCGATCGTTCCTCTTATTCCGGATATGCTCTTAATTAAAGGCATGTTGATTATAAAATTTAACTGCGAAGATACATTAAGAGAAGGCGCAAGGCACAAGATTCAAGGTACAAGTTTCATCTGTCGAGGACTCTTGTGTTCTTGTACCTTGTGTTTTGTTACTTACATTTGTGTATGGTCGGAAATGAATGGTACAAAGACTGGTTCAATTCCCCTTTTTATCACAAACTTTATTTTGAGCGGGATGAAAAAGAAGCGGAAGCATTCATCAAAAGATTGATCGGCCATTTACAACCTGCTCCCGGCTGCCGCATGCTGGATGTGGCCTGTGGCAAAGGGCGGCACAGTAAAATTCTTGCTTCATTGGGATTTGATGTTGCCGGCATTGATCTTTCCGAAGACAGCATTGCATTCGCCAAACAGTTTGAAAAAGAAAATCTCAGTTTTCACCTGCATGACATGCGGCTGCCTTTCTGGATAAATTATTTTGACTATGCCTTCAACTTCTTTACCAGTTTTGGTTATTTCAAAACAAGGCGGGAGCATGATGATGCCATCCGCAGCATTGCCAAAAGCCTGAGACCTGGCGGCATTTTTGTGATCGATTACTTCAATGTTCGTTGTGCAGAAACAAAACTGGTGCATGATGAGATAAAAAAGATCGGTGACACAACTTATGAAATTCACCGATGGGATGATGAGACCCATTTTTATAAAAAGATAACCGTAACGGATGCTTCCCTGAAGGAACCGCTGACCTGCACCGAAAGGGTTGCCAAATTATCTTTCGGCGATCTTACCGATATGCTCAGTTTCCAGGGTATGCAGGTACAGGAAGTATTCGGAAATTATCTGCTTGAAAAGTATGATATAAATAATACAGCCCGCCTTATCATTGTTGCAAAATGAATAGACCATTAATCTCTCTTGTTGTTCATGATAAGATATTTCGCCGTTTCAAAAAAAGCATTAGTGAATGCTGAAAGTTTCCTGCGTACAGAATCCTGCTGTTGTTCTGTCAGCACTAACCCTTCCCGCATGGGGCTCAACTGTTCGTTGGAAAATTCAAAGTTATTGGTAAAATAAAAATCATCGGTCACCATACCGATGCCACCGGTGGTATTGGTGATAAATGCAAAATGATTTTTTTTGGCTTGATCCAGCAGGTCACGGCCAAGAGTGGTATTGACGTAAGACATATGCAGAAATCCTGCAATGGTGGGCAGCACATCTATTTGCGATATCACTTCACTGTGTTTTGAAGGCTGCAATAGTTCGGGTGCATAAAAAAGCAGCGGCACATGCTCATCTGTCAGCCGCTGAGTGGTCCATACCGGTGGATACATCGCATCTGCATTCCCCGCTACACCATGATCGCCGACGAAAACAAAAATGGTATTGGGGAACCATTTCTCCTTCTTTGTTGTTTCAATAAAACTTTGAAAACAGTAATCAGCATAGCGGAAGGCATTATACTGCGAAAGAGATTCAAAACCATATTTTCTTAATGTCTCATCATCTACTGTCACTTTATGAAAACCCGTATCACCCGGGGAGATAAGTCTGTCATAAGGATGATGGTTACCCGAAGTTTGTATAAAAGCAAAGAAAGGTTTTGTAGCTTTTTTAAATTCCGCATTAGCTTCCATAAAAAGGTCTTTATCGCTGATACCCCAAACATTCACTTTAGGTGATTTGAAACCTCCTTCTACATGCATTTGGAGGCCTTTGATATTTCTCAGTATGCCTTCAAAATTGTTGAACTCAGGGCTGCCGCCGAGGAAATAATGTTTGTCATAATCCTCAAATTCATTAATGATGCTGTGTTGCTTTGCCGCATCGGGGTTACGGGTTGAGAATTTGAATTGCTGCGCATCAGGAATGCCGGTAATAATAGCGAACAAACCTCTTGCCGTAGCATAATGTGGGGTAAAACATTTCTCAAAAAAAATTCCACTGTCGCAAAGTGATTTAAAATAAGGGCTGGCATCAAGTGGGTTGCCGCTCATACTGCTTTTATACATGCTGAATGATTCGCATTGCACAAGAACAATGTTAGGACGACTTTCAATAGAACCACTCCGTGGCGCCACAACTCTCCGAAAGTTGAAACTGTTTTTATCGGGCCAGCCCATCCATTCGGCTACTATCGGGTAGGCTGTTTTTGCTTTTTCTTTTTTGACATCAGGTTTACGCAACCGGATAGTCCCAAAAAAACTCTGCATCGGGTTTAATGCGAGGTATGATTTGAATTCGCTTCGGAAACGGAAACTATCACCCCGGCTCAACGGAGGCCACCAGATATTTCCCCAGATGAATATGAACAATATCACGGCAGTAAAAACAAAAAATTTTCTGCGATACGGAATTCCTTTGCCGTCTGTCCTGTTAATCACCTGCCAGTGACTGCGATGATACATCCAGTAAAAAAAAACAACAACCATAACCAATCCCAGCAGCATCCAGAAAATGGGATAGGTCTGCTTGATCATTTCAAATGAGATCTTGAAATCTTCAATAAAGTTCATAGCGCCGGCGTCAAGCGGTGTCTGGTTATATTCCAGGCTGCCAAATCCAATGGCAAAAAAGAAAAAGAGTAACAGAGTGGCTACGGCAAGATAAAGCGACCAGAATTTTTTATTGCTGGAAGAATAAAACGGCGATACCCGGGGTGACATACTGATCAAAACGAGCGGCATGAGCACAATAGCGATCCAGCGAAGATCATAACGGATACCAAGCAGAAAAGATGATATCACTTCCCCAAAGCTGATACCATCGGAATAAAATTTATTGCGAAAAGCAAAAAAAACAACAACCCTGTAGAGAGTGAACAATAGCAGGAAGATCAGCAGCAGGTTTATGACCCACAGGATCGTCTTTGGTATTCTGAATTTTACCAGCACTTAATTCCGGGTAATTTTAAAGTAATACAAATAAAGATATTTTACTCCTTTTCAGCAACTGTGAAATTGTTGAAAAGGCAACTACTATAGGCGTCCTGGCTTACTTTTGCAACAATGTACTTTTTAATTACTTTCTGGCAAAAGATCATACAATGGGATCATGATCTTTTCACTGAAATAAACAGTAAGTGGACCAATCCGGTTTTTGATTCTGTTATGCCTTTTTTACGCAATTCAATTATTTGGATACCGCTATATCTTTTCCTTTTGGTATTCGTATTTTTAAATTTCAAAGGAAAAGCATGGTGGTGGATCATTTTTTTCCTTGTTACCGTTGCTTTAACGGATATGACAGGAACAAGACTTTTTAAATACGGATTTGAACGTATTCGTCCATGCAACAATCCCGATATGCTGACACAACTCAGATTGCTGGTACTCTGCCCGGGCGGCTGGGGTTTTATTTCCAATCATGCTGCCAATCATTTTGGCATGGCTACATTTCTGTTTATCACATTCCGTTATTTTTTCAAGAATTGGATGTGGTTCGTTTTTTTATGGGCCGGCATGATTAGTTATGCACAGGTTTATGTTGGAGTGCATTATCCTTTAGATATTGCCGGTGGAATTCTTTTGGGTGTGATATTCGGTAGCTGTACCGGGTTGTTGTTCAATAAATATTTTGGATCCCCTTTCCGAGAAATGATCCGACAATGAACTAATTATTTTTTCTTTTTGTTATTGAATAGTATAACGGGAAGTTTCATAAAACCCAAGCGTAAGATCATGCATTTTATTCAAAAATGCACTGTCGGGTTCACCCGCAGGCAACGGGTCATTGTTCACAATGGAAAAGACATTTCCTTTCTTTGACTCAAGGTCATATTTATAATAATATTTACTTGTAAGAAGACCAATGAGATGATTGTCCGGCTATAGAATGAAAGTATGATCGCTTATATCATTACTGCCTGGCAGCGAAGTATTCAAAAAAATATTCCTTCCCATCGTAGTATTATTTACCTGCCAACCGGCCAGGTATGCCAAACCGGGAATAATATCTATTTGCGACACTTTCCTCTCCACTACCTGCGGTTTTAATATAGATGGTGCATAAAACAGCAGCGGTACATGATGGCTTGTCAATGCTTCTTCAGTCCATACTTTCGGGAACATATCGCCGGCATTTCCACGCAAACCATGATCGCCTACAAAAACAAAAACGGTATTGTCAAAATATTTTTCTTTGGTTGCAGCCTCAAAAAAAGTTTTAAAAGTGTATTCGGTATAAGCATATTCATTCAACTCCTGGTTGGTCCAGAAACCATATTTTTCCAGCGTATCTTTTGGAAAATTGCGCAACTTTATAAATGGCCTGTCTTCTTTAGGAATCGTATATGGACGATGGTTGTCTGCTGTTTGGATCACAGCAAAGAAAGGTCCGGTTTGCTTTTTTAAGACATTGTTGGCCTCCAGGAACAAATCTTTGTCACTTATCCCCCAGGTATTGATCGCTGATGATTTATAATCTCCCTCTTCGTACAAATGCAGCCCTTTAATATTATCGGTAAGCACTCCCCTGATATTAGCCCAACTGGCGCTGCCCCCGATAAAGTAATATTTTTCGTAGCCCTGAATATCATTCAAAATGGTTTGCTGATCAACCAGGTTTGGATAACGGCTGGAAGTTCTTAATTCAACAACATCCGGAATGCCGGTGATAATAGCCCAGATTCCCCGGGCGGTACCATAGGCCGGGGAGTAACAGTTTTTAAAAAAAACACCATTCTTGCACAGCTCATTAAAATAAGGTGTTGTATTCAATGGGTTGCCCCACATTGAACTTTTATAAGCACAGAAACTTTCACAGATCACCAATATAATATTCGGTGGAGTAGATAATACTGAATCATTTACTGTGATCGAACGACTGAAATTTAATGTGGCCGTATCAGGATTTGTTACACCCAGTTGTTGCGCCATCAGGCTGTAATATTGCTTTGTTTTTTGAATATCAAATCCTGTTTTACGGAATTTCAAACTGCTGAAAAAGCTTTGAAAAGGGTTCAATGAAAGGCTTGCTTTGTAATCGCTGTTAAGACGGTAAGCATCACTCCACCGGAGTGGAAACTTGTCTGTACGACGATAAATAGCTAAGCCAAAAACAAAAAAACATACGGTGTAAGCTGTGATCGACTTCCATTTTGAAATTTTCTCAGGTATAGAATTGCTGAGGCGGAATAATAAGCGGGTTGCATAAAAGATACCGGTAAAGCAAATGATCCATGTAATCATAATCTTTATGACAGGATAACTTTCCCATACCATGTTTCCGGAGATTTTTGCATCTTCCGCATAATTAAGCACACTGGCATTGAGCCTTTGCCGCAGGTATTCAAAATGGAAAAAATCAAATGTGTAAATGATGATTATCAGGAGGCCAAAAAAACGGGTAAATATCAATAACGATTTCCTGGATATGTTGTTGGCAAATGGCCTGAAAAATGGAAATAACCCTGCAAGGAAAATAAGAAACAAAAAAATACAAACCACCCGGGCATCATACCTGAATCCCATCCAGAAAGCACCCAACATATTCTTTTCACCGGGAGGTACAAAAATCAAATGAAAGATCAAAAGTAATAATGATAAAAGCAACAGGAAGAAAAACCGTTGATCAAAATCCAGCGGATCAGCTTGGGTTGAATGATTTTTTTCATTGATTGGATAAGCGAGGCAAACCTGTGATTAATTTTATTAAACCGGGAGGAAGATATATAAAAATGATGAATTAAATTATGTACCGAACCTGCCTTTGAACAGAACGAATGACAGTGCGTGATAAGAAAATGAGATTTGCTATCTTCGTCCATCAAACAACCGGTTCATCTTAATGGACATTATTATCCTGGGCTTTCTCATCCTGCTGAATGGCCTGTTTTCCATGTCTGAAATAGCACTGGTATCAGCCCGAAAGGCCCGGCTGGAAAGCCAGTCCGAAAAGGGGAACAAAAAAGCAAAGCTGGCGCTGGAAATGTCCAATCATCCCGAAACATTTCTCTCGGCAGTACAGATCGGTATTACGCTGATCGCCATCATAACCGGTGTGTACTCCGGCGAAAAGTTCAGCAAAGACCTGCAGCCGTTGATTGAAAAAGTGGAAATATTAAGGCCATATGCGGATGCTGTTTCCACTACACTTATTGTTATCGTAGTGACTTTTGTATCCATTATTTTCGGCGAATTGATTCCTAAACGAATCGGATTATTGCGTTCAGAAAAAATTGCAAAAGCAGTAGCAGGACCGATGCGTTTCTTTGCCAGGGTATTTCATCCCGCTGTATGGCTGCTCAGCAAAACAACCAATATCTTTTTCCGCATCTTTAATATACGCCGGATGAAAGATGATGCAGTAACGGAAGAAGAAATAAAAACATTAATAACGGAAGGCACAGAAGCCGGAACCATTGATGAGGCTGAACAACAGATCATTGAACGGGTTTTTCATCTTGGCGACCGCAATATCACTTCGCTTATGACACACAGGAGTGATATTATCTGGTTCAACCTGGACGACAGCGAGGACAAAATCAAAGAAAAAATTCTGAAAGAACCGCATTCCAATTACCCGATCTGCGACGGTGAGATAGATAATTTAAAGGGTGTGGTTTCTATCAAGGACCTGTATGTGACTCCCGACACTATATTATTCAAAGACATCATGCAGCCGGCCTTGTTTGTTCCCGAGAATATTTCAGCATACCAGTTGCTGGAAAAATTCAAGAAAACAAAAATGCATTCCGCATTTATTGTGGATGAATACGGGACAGTGCTGGGCATTGTAACATTAAATGATATTCTTGAAGCCATCGTTGGTGAAATCCCACAGCCCGATGTGCCGGATTATGAAATACGCAGGAGAGAAGACGGATCTTATCTTATTGACGGGCAAATTCCTTTCTATGATTTTCTCAGCCATTTTGAAAAAGCAGAATGGATGAATAAAGGAGAGCATGATTTTGATACACTGGCCGGTTTTATCCTCCACGAACTGGAACATATACCCAAGACTGGTGAAAAGCTGAGCTGGAAAGGTTTCAGTATTGAGATAGTTGACATGGATGGCCACCGCATTGATAAGGTGCTGGTGAAGATAAGCGAGGAGATAAGGGAAGAGATGGAGTGAGGAGGAAGCAACTCCTGCTAAAAACCAAACGAACATGTTGTTTCCGGGTAATCCAGTTTCTTACTCTGCCTTTTACCATTTACAATCACATGTATAATCTCTGTCTGATCATCAAACATATCATGCATCAGTGAAGTAACCACTTTAATATCTTTTACTGAAGCCACATTGTCCGCCTGCAGGTAAGAGTAGATCACCACATCTTCCTTTTCATAGCCCACAAAACTCAGCGGGTAAGTTTTTCCGTAACCATACCTGCCACCAATCCTGAAGGCCTTAGTAATGCTGAAAAAGAAAAGTATCAGAACACCAATATCTACGAACTCACCTTCAGCAATAAAGGCGGACTGGTAATGCCGGTTATTATTGAATGGACATACAAAGACGGCAGCAAAGAAGTGGAAAGGATACCAGCACAGGTTTGGCGCTATAATGAAACCAAACTGGTAAAAACATTTATTAAAAACAAAGAAGTCGCTTCTATAAAACTGGATCCTTTCAAAGTGACGGCTGATATCAATACCAACAACAATGGCTGGAATGCTATACCGGAGCCTTCCAGATTCACCATCTTTAAACAAACAGGTGGCGGCAGAAGGGCTGGCGGCGGACAGGCAGGAAACCCTATGCAGAAAGCACAGGAGAAGAAAGCGTTTTAAGGTTGACTGGTATATTGGTTAATTAGTTAAACAGGGAAGCAGCAGTTTTTTTGAATCTGTTGCTTCTTTTTTATTTTTAAGAAATGAAGAGATTGTTAGCAGTTATTACCCTTGTTATAAATTGCCAGTGCGTTAACGCCGCCACCGTTGACACCATTTCCATTTACAGCAATGCCATGCATAAAGATTTTAAATGTGTGGTGATAAAACCGGATACATACAAAAAGAAAAAGAATAATTATCCTGTAGTTTATTTATTGCACGGCTATGATGGTTGGTACAGCAACTGGATCATACGGGAACCCAAACTGAAGGATTATGCAGACAGATATCAGTTGATGATCGTTTGTCCTGATGGAGGAAAAAGCAGCTGGTATTTTGATAGTCCCATTGATTCAACGATGAAATATGAGACCTATATCGGCAAGGAAGTGCCTGAGTATATTGATGCCCATTACAACACAATCAAAGACCGCAAAGCAAGAGCCATTACAGGGTTAAGTATGGGCGGACATGGAGCTTTGTTCCTTGCATTTCGCCACAGCGAAATCTTTGGCGCCTGCGGCAGTATGAGTGGTGGTGTTGACCTGAATTACTCCCGAAACAAGTTTGACATCATGAAACGCATCGGTGATACCATCAGCCATGCTGATAACTGGAAGAAGTATATTGTAATGAATATAATTGAAAATTATCCTAAAGATTCATTAGCTATCATATTCGATTGCGGCAACAGCGATGAACTTTATACTGAAGCCAACCGCATTTTTCATAAAAAAATGCTCCAGTTAAAGATCCCACATGATTACACTGAACGACCCGGAAGACACAACTGGGACTATTGGAGAAACTCCATTCAGTATCATTTGCTGTTTTTCAGGAATTATTTTGACCGGAGAAAATAAAGATTAAAAAAATTACGGTTCCGGCTTATACCCGGTGCTCCCGTCCCTCACTTTTATCTTTTTCTTATTTGAATTTTTTTTCTCGTATTCCAGTACTTCTTTGGGCTTTACTACCGTTTTCTTGCTGCTTGTATCTGATTTTGCTATGCTGATGCCAATGGGTCTTATATCATCATCCAGCATAGTTCCATCATCAGCCTGCAGTTTATTCATGAAATAATTTTCGGTATTCAGCACTGTTCCCCACTGCGGGTCATAGTAGATCCATTTACCATGCTTCATAGCCAGGCCATCGTTCTTTACCACCACTCTGTCTATTTCTTTAGTAGGGTCTTTCAGGTCATACACAGGCACGGTGTCGTATTGATTGGCCGGGTCCATCATCCTCCAGTTTTCTACTCTTATAAGGCCTCCATTGTAAGTAAAGTACTGTTGCTTGCCATCCAGCTTTCCCCAACGGTAATTTTCCTCGGCGATCTTTACACCTTCCAGTGAATATCTCTTCCATGTACCGGTCTTTAGGTCATTTTCAAAATATCCTTCCTCTTCATAGCCTCTTTCGCCACGCAGCTCATCCACATGTATGGCCCATGGGCCCTGCTTCATTCCTTTCATATCCACCCGGTTCAGTGTATCACCTTTCACACTGAGAATGTAGTCTTTCCACTGGCCGAAACCGTTTATGGAAATGAGTAGAAAAAAAATAATAATGAACCGCATAGTTTAGTAAGTTTATACTTCTACATTAACGCCAAAAAAGACTGTTTATGTGCTCAAAATTAAAGCAATTCTTCCTGTTGAATGCAACAATCCTGTTGACTTTAACAACCAGTGCACAAGTAAAACCCACATCAGCCGAGAAAAGATTGAAAGGGCTTCAACAACGGAAAGTGCTGGAAGAGAGATCGGTGCTTAACAGTATAAAATTCCGCAATATTGGTCCCAGTGTTATGAGTGGCCGGGTAGTGGACCTGGATGTAAACCCTGATGACCCAACAGAATTTTATTTGGCTTATGCCTCCGGTGGGGTATGGCACACTACCAATAATGGTCAATCTTTTACCCCTGTATTTGACAGCGCCGATGTAATTGGTATAGGCGATATTGCTGTGAACTGGAAAACCAATACTATTTGGGTTGGTACCGGTGAAGTGAACAGCAGTCGTTCTTCTTATTCCGGTATCGGTGTTTACAAAAGCAGTGATGGAGGAAAGCATTGGGAATATATAGGTTTGCCTGAATCACATCATATCGGGAAGATCCAATTACATCCAACTGACAACAATATAGCATGGGTAGCAGCTTTGGGACATTTATATTCCCCGAATAAAGAAAGAGGCATTTATAAAACCAATGATGGAGGCAAGAATTGGAAGCAAACTTTGTATGTGGATGATAATACAGGAGGTATTGATATTGATATTAATCCCAATAATCCACAAGAAATATATGCCGCAACATGGCATCGCACCCGCAGCGCATGGAAGTTTGAAGAAAGCGGAAAGAGCAGTGGTATCTATAAAAGTTCAGACGGTGGAGAAACATGGAAACTGGTTTCAGGTGCAGGCTCCGGTTTTATGACGGGTGATAAAATTGGTCGCATCGGCGTTGCTGTTTATCCAAAGAATCCGAACATTGTTTATGCGATAGTAGATAACTACAACCCCAAACCTGATACTACAAAAAAAAATGATACGCTTTATAAGAAAGATGATTTTAAAAATCTGACCAAAGAACAGTTTGCACAGCTTGACAATAAAAAGCTCGATACTTTTTTACGCAGAAGTTTCTTTCCCAGAAAATACACAGCTGCTTCGGTAAAGGAAATGGTGGCAAACGATAAAGTGAAACCCACAGCTGTCTGGGATTATTTGGACACCGGCGATGATGGGTTCCAGGGCAGTATCACCGGCTGCGAAGTTTACCGAAGTGATGATGCCGGAATGACCTGGAAGAAAACACATACCAAGGGCATCAGCATTTACAGCACTTATGGTTATTACTTCGGGAAGATCTTTGTTTCCCCCATGAATGAAAACAAACTGGTGATAACGGGTGTTCCGCTGCAGTTATCAACCGATGGCGGCAAGACATGGAAGAACATTGATAAAAGAAATGTTCATGGCGATCATCATGCCATCTGGATCAATCCCAAAAGAGATTCACACATGATAAATGGAAATGATGGGGGCTGCAACATTACTTATGATGATGGCGAACACTGGTTCTTTGCCAATACCCCGCCGGTCGGTCAGTTTTATTCTGTAACAACAGATGATGACAGACCATATAATGTGTACGGTGGTTTGCAGGACAATGGCGTCTGGTATGGACCTTCTACAAATGTGGAAGGTCCCGGCTGGTATAGCTCGGGCGATTATGCTTTTAAAGCTATTGGCGGCGGCGATGGTATGCAGGTGCAGGTAGATACAAGAGATAATACCACTACTTACGCAGGTTCACAGTTTGGTGTGTATTCAAGAATGAACCGCAAGACAAGAGGTGATAGAAAATCGGTTCGCCCAACACATGAACTGGGTGAAAAACCACTTCGTTTCAACTGGCAGACCCCCATTCTTTTAAGCAGGCACAACCAGGATATATTTTATATCGGTGCAAACAGGTTGTATCGTTCGTTGAATAAAGGAGATAGCCTTGTAGCTGCAAGTGAGGATCTGACTAACGGAAGAGTTGCAGGCAATGTTCCCTTTGGTACCATTACAACATTAACTGAGTCGCCCCTACGTTTTGGAATGTTATATGCAGGAACAGATGATGGCAATATCAATTTGACAAAAGATGCAGGTTACAGTTGGACAAAAGTGAATGTAACGATCCCCGTTCCTGTTAAGAAAGGTAAACCGCCTGTAAATGCTATACCGGAAGGGTTATGGGTGAGCCGTGTAATTGCATCACAGCACAAAGAAGGAAGAGTGTATGCAACCATGAATGGCTATCGTAGCGATGACTTTGCTCCTTATCTCTTCGTCAGCGATGATTATGGAACAACATGGAAACAATTGGGGAAGGATCTGCCAATGGAACCATTAAATGTTGTTAGAGAAGACCCAAAGAATGACAGCATACTCTATGTTGGCAGCGATGGTGGATTGTATGTGAGCTTTGACCAGGGTAATAGTTTTATTATGTGGAATGGTGGATTGCCTAAATCAGTTCCGGTGCATGATATTGCCATACAAGTGAGGGAGAATGAAATTGTACTCGGCACTCATGGCCGCAGTTTGTATGTAAGTAAACTTACCGATGTGCAGGGATTGAAAAAAGATCCTGACTGGCTGAAGAAGAAACCAAAGCCTAAGGAAGAGAAAAAGGCTGAAGACGATGATGATGGAGCGGAGCCGGAAAAAGATTAATTCTCCTCCGATTAAAGAAAATGCGAAGCAACAGCTTCGCATTTTTTACTCATATTCCAAAGTGAATTAAGCCGCTTTTTTCTTCCTTCGCAACGCAAATACCAAAACCAATATCACTACTAATGCCCCGCCACCGATCATGAGCGGCATTTTATTTTTATTGATAAACTCCATGATGCCATTAGGTTCTTTGTCAAGCCCTTTGTCAATATTGGTTTGTGTGTCGGTAATGTATTTATCAATAAAAGGGAATGATGGGTTCATATTCTTCACTTCCTTGAATTTTTCAAGGGCTTTTTTAAATCTTGATTTGTCAAACATATCCATCGCTTCTTCATATGCAAGAGAAATATCGCTCATGTCAGGTTTTATGCTGGCCTTATTGATGAACTCTTTTACAATGGTACTGGGTACTATAAAATTCAAACCCTGCACCTCCTGCCCTCTTTGCTCATCAGCGCTGCCGAAGGTAGCAAGGCCAATCACTTCGCCCTTGTCATTCATGACCGGGCCGCCGCTGTTTCCATGTGTAACGGCAGCATCGGTTTGCAATACTTCCCAACCGTCTTTCATGTTTTTCTTGGCGCTGATAAGCCCTCTTGTCAAAGTGGCTTCAGCCATGGTTTCTTCAGACAATAAAGGATGAAAAGTGGCCACACCGGGATAACCCAATACATATACATTCTCTCCAACCCTCAGAGATTTATCATCGCCTATACGGATAGTAGGATAAGTATGTTTTTCCTGTAGCTTAAGAATAGCAACATCCTTTCCGGGAATAGCTGCGCCTTTTGTAACAAGTTTGGCAGGAATGTTCATCGCCTGGATCTTTCCACCTTTACCGGAAATGCCCAGCACCACGCTGAACTCTTTATCTATATTTCCAACTTCCAATGTTTGAGAGAAATACCAGCTGTTGGCATCAATCAAAGCCTGTGCTTCATCTTCGGTCAGTTTCCTTCCCATTGATCCTTCCAGCGAACTGGCATCATCTTCTATAATTTCCTGGAAAGCCTGCTGTGCAAAGTTCTTTTTGGTGTCTTCATCATTTTCATCCACCACATGTGCATTGGTAATTACATATCCGTCCGGAGTAACTATAAAACCTGAACCAAGCATCGTTGTATCCAGTTCTTTACTTACCAGTTTGGTACCCTTAAGCATATATTTATCTACGTTGGCACAAAATGTTCTGATATAAACATTCCAGAACAAATCAGTAGTGAACTTACCCTCTGCTTCCAGTTGTTGTTTTACTTCCTGAGCCAGCGCTGCTAATGCCTGCTCATCTGTTACCGGTTCAATAGCTGTTACAGTACCTTTGAAGGTAGCCAGTATCATTACCGTGCCGGGTTTATTCCGTTCGGCTATCTGTACCGGCGACATACCGGATTGCTGTGCTGATGAAAGAATGGAAATAAAAAATGAGAGAAGGAAAAAAAACTTCTTCATATAAAATAGTTTTGGTTTGAATTTTTAGGCCTACAAGTTAATTAATGAAAGGCATATATTTTATGAGTAGGCAAAAGTTGCTACTAAAACACTTTGAATCGTTCAAAACAGGCCCTTTCCAGTTCTTCCCTGTCATCAGGATGCGCTATATTGATAAGGGCCTTTGCCCTTTGCCTGAGGTTTTTGCCAAAAAGATAGGCGATCCCAAATTCAGTGACCACATAATGTGCATGTGCACGGGTGGTGGTAACGCCGGCTCCGGGTTTCAACACAGACACTATTCTTGAAGCTCCATTAGTAGTACGGCTTGGCAATGCAATGATCGGTTTGCCTCCTTCACTCAATGCAGCTCCCCGCATAAAATCCATCTGTCCGCCCACACCGGAATACTGGTAAGTGCCTATGGAATCAGCACATACCTGCCCGGTAATGTCAATCTCAATAGCGCTGTTGATGGCTACCATTTTATTATTGCGCCGGATAACATGCGGGTCATTCACATAGTCAATATCCAGAAACTGGAAAGCAGGATTATCATTTACATAATTATAAAGTCGTTTTGTACCAAGAGCAAAACCAGTGACGGTTTTATTGGGATGTATCTGCTTGTACTTATTATTGATCACATCCTTTTCAAACAGGTCAATGATCCCGTCTGAGCACATCTCTGTATGTACACCAAGATCTTTATGATTATTTAATGAATGCAGCACTGCATCAGGAATGGAGCCGATACCCATTTGTAATGTACTGCGGTCCTCAATAAGCCCCGCTACATATTCTCCGATTGTCAGTTCCGTCGAAGTGACTTTATCTCCAAAACTTATTTCATATAGTGGGTCTTCACAATAAACCATGCTGTCGAAACGGCTGCTGTGTATCAACCCATCGCCATGTGTACGTGGCACATTGGGATTTACCTGGGCTATGATATGTTTTGCAATATTTACAGCCGATCGGGCAATATCCACTGACACACCCAATGAGCAATAACCATGATTGTCCGGTGGTGAAACCTGTACAAGGGCTACATCAAGCGGAAGAATGTTTTGTTTAAACAATTCGGGTATCTCACTTAAAAAAACAGGGATATAATCCGCTCTCCCCTCATTCACATCTTTGCGGATACTGGCAGAAACAAACATGGAATTAATGTTGAAAATGCCTTCATACTCCGGTTTATCCACCTGTATATCTCCATACACGGAAATAAAAACAAGTTCAACATCTTTTAAACGGCTTGAATGTCCAGCCAATGCTTTCAATAACAACGTAGGCGTTTGTGCACTGCCATGAACATACACCCTGTCACCGGGTTTTACAACTGCTAAAGCTTCTTCTGCTGATTTATAAACAATAGGAATTTTCATGGTGCACAAAACTACTGTTTGGCTATAAAAGCAGAATGACAATTATTATTCTGATGATAAAAATCAGAGAGATTATTTTTGAATAAACCATTCCAGCGCCAATTCATAACCAGGCAAACCCATACCGATAATGCTGCCGGCAGCTTTGCCGCTAACAAACGAATGTTTGCGAAAATCTTCCCTTGCATGCACATTGGAAATATGCACTTCGATCACCGGTGTTTTAATGGCGGCAACCGCATCACCAATAGCAACGGAGGTATGTGTGTAACCTCCCGGATTGAGAATGATACCATCGTAGTCAAAACCCACCCGATGCAGTTCATTGATCAACTCGCCTTCTACATTGCTTTGAAAATAGCTGATATCAATGTCCGGATATTTTTTTTTAAGTGAAGCGAAGTATTCATCAAAAGACATGTTGCCATAAATGTCAGGTTCTCTTTTACCAAGTAAGTTCAGGTTGGGGCCGTTGAGGATGGCGATCTTCATAGCCACGAATATAAGACACTAATTATAGGAATTGATCAGTGCGATAAATTCATCGAAAAGGTAGCGACTATCATGCGGGCCCGGTGTGGCTTCGGGATGATATTGAACAGAGAAAGCAGGTTTCCCTTTAACCCTGATACCTTCAATGCTTTGATCATTCAGGTTGACATGAGTTACTTCAATATGATCCGCTTTTCTCACTGCTTCGGGGTCCACACCAAAGCCATGGTTTTGTGTAGTGATCTCTGATCTGCCCGTGATAAGATTTTTAACCGGATGATTCAGTCCACGATGACCATGATGCATTTTGAATGTTGGAATATCATTGGCCAATGCAAGTAGCTGATGACCCAGACAAATACCGAATACAGGTTTTTCTTCCTTTAATATTTGTTTCAGTGTTGATATTGCATAATCCATCGGTGCAGGATCCCCGGGACCATTGGAGATAAAATATCCATGAGGTTGAAACTTTTTCACTTCATCCAGCGAGGTTTTTGCCGGGAACACTTTTACATAAGCTCCTCTCTCTACCATACAGCTCAGGATATTTTTCTTCACCCCGTAATCCATCACAGCAATTCTTATCGAAGCATTCTTATCTCCAAGTTCATACATTTCTTTAGTGCTCACTTTCGATGCCAGTTCCAATCCATCCATGTTTGGTACTTCAGCCAGCTTCTTTTTCAAAAACTCAATATCTGTTGTTTCAGAGGAAATGATGCAGTTCATCGCTCCTTTGGTGCGGATATGTGCTACCAATGCCCTTGTATCCACTCCTTCAATGGAAACGATCTTGCTTGCTTTGAGATATTCATCCAGCGAACCCCTGGCTAATTTTCTTGAATATTGGTCTTCCAAATTTCTCCCGATCAATCCGCTGATCTTTACGCTGCCTGATTCCACATCTTCCGGCTTTACACCATAGTTTCCGATATGTGCACTGTTCATGATCAGTACCTGGCCAAAATAACTCGGATCGGTAAATACTTCCTGATAGCCGGTCATTCCTGTATTGAAACATATTTCGCCGGTGGTGGTGCCAACAGCGCCAAAAGCCTGTCCATAGGCAACAGTTCCATCAGCAAGTAATAAAACAGCGGGAATTGATTTGTCAGGCATGGATAAATATTTTGCAAATAAAATGATTCATCAAGGAATTCGCTCATTTACTTTTTCACAGTCATAAAAAAAGCTCCCCGAAAGAACGGAGAGCTTTATGATGATAATCTTTCACTTTCTTATTCAGCCGCTTTTGTTTCCGTTTTTTCTTCTGCTTTCTCAGTGGTTTCTGCTTTTTTCTTTGCTCCGCCGGCACGACGGGTTTTCTTAGCAGCAGTTTTTGCTTCGCCTTTGCCCTTACCATAGATCTCGTTGAAATCAACCAGTTCAATCATGGCTGTTTCAGCATTATCACCGGAACGGGTACCCAGTTTGATAATACGGGTATAGCCACCGGGGCGACCTGCTACTTTCTCTGCAACAGGTCCAAACAATTCAGTAATAGCAGCCTTATCCTGTAAATAGCTGAACACTACACGACGCTGATGTGTGCTGTTGGTCTTTCCTTTTGTGATCAGTGGCTCCACGTAGACCCTCAGGGCTTTTGCTTTGGCCAATGTAGTTACGATTCTTTTGTGCTCAATGAGCTGACAAGCCAGGTTACTAAGCAAAGCATCTCTGTGTGCTTTGGTGCGGCTTAGGTTTTTTACTTTGTCTCCGTGACGCATGACGTTTAGTTTTTACCGGCTGTACCGTGTCAGGAATTACAGCCTACAGTTAAAAAAATAATTATAGTTCGCTTAAATCAACACCCAGTTTTTGCAGATCCATTCCGAAATGAAGGCCTCTTTCAGTAAGCACCTGCTCAATCTCAGCCAGTGATTTCTGCCCAAAGTTGCGGAACTTCATCAGGTCCTCCTGCTCATACTGCACCAGTTCACTCAGTGAATTGATCTTGGCAGCTTTTAAGCAGTTGAAAGCTCTTACGGAAAGATCGAGGTCTTCCAATGGAGTCTTCAATACTTTGCGCAATTGCAGGGTTTGTTCGTCCACAAGATCTTCTTTCTTCTCTTCTCTATTATCAAATGTGATGTTTTCATCAGTAATGATCATCAGGTGCTGGATCAATATTCTTGATGCCTGCTTCACAGCTTCTTCAGGATGAATAGTACCATCCGTAGAAACTTCCATGATCAGTTTTTCAAAGTCTGTTCTTTGCTCCACACGGGTATTCTCAATGATGTATTTCACATTCTTAATAGGTGTGAAGATGGCATCAACGGGAATATAGCCCATAGGTGCATCCTTTGGTTTATTGTCCTCTGCAGGTACATAACCACGGCCTTTACCAATAGTCAGTTCGATATCCATGCGGGCAGAAGCCTCCAGTGTACAGATAATAAGATCAGGATTCATGATCTGGAAAGAATGAGTTCCTTCACCAATCATCCCTGCAGTAAACTCAGTTCTGTTTTTAATAGACAGGATGATCTTTTCATTGGCTACTTCATGATCAACAGCTTTTTTGAAACGAACCTGTTTCAGGTTGAGGAAAATTTCCACCACATCCTCGCTGATGCCCTTAATGGTAGCAAACTCATGTTCTACACCTTCTATTTTCACACCAATAATTGCATAGCCTTCCAGTGAGCTGAGCAGTACACGGCGAAGTGCATTACCTATAGTAACGCCATAACCTGGCTCCAAAGGACGAAACTCAAACTGAGCTTCAAAATCAGTTGCTTTCTGCAAAATGATCTTATCGGGTTTCTGGAAATTTAAGATTGCCATATTGATTGTTTATAATTTTAATTAATTATTGTTTGCTGCCGCCGGTAATCATTACTTACTGTACAATTCCACAATAAGCTGTTCTTTGATATTCTCCGGAACACTTTCCCTTTCAGGGTAAGTGATGAAAGTCCCTTTCATATCAGTTTCACTCCAATCGAGCCAGTTGAACTTTGGGTTTTTTCCTTTGATTACACTGGTGATAGAAGTCTTTCCCTTGCTGCCTTCCTTAATAGTAATAACATCACCCGGCTTACACGAGTAAGAAGGAACATTCACTACTTCGCCATTCACTTCGATGTGTTTATGACTTACCAATTGACGGGCAGCCGGACGGCTGGGAGCAATCCCCATACGGAAAATAGTGTTATCCAATCTTGCTTCAAGCAACTTGATCAGATTCTCACCTGTTACACCTTTGCGACGGGCTGCTTCTTCAAATGTTTTGCGGAATTGCTTTTCCAAAACCCCGTAAGAGTATTTGGCTTTTTGTTTTTCACGAAGCTGTAATGCGTATTCACCTAAAGTTTTACGCTTACGCTTTTCACCGTGCATGCCGGGAGGGTTGCTATTCTTACCCAACCATTTACCATTGCCTAATATAGGCTCACCAAAAATGCGGGAGATCTTGGTCTTTGGACCATTGTACCTTGCCATAGTTTTTATTCATTTCCGCTTTTTAAAAACCGGTGAACTGATCGTTGAAAGCGGTAAAAATTAATCAGTCACCCTTTTATGTAAATGAATTGCCCGATCCTTTCAGGCAACTATAAAGACTTATACTCTTCTTTTCTTCGGCGGACGACAACCATTGTGCGGCAACGGTGTAACATCCTTTATCATCACCACTTCAATACCACTTTGAGAAATAGCCCGGATAGAGCTTTCACGACCGGCGCCAGGGCCTTTCACAAATACATCTACTCTCTTTAATCCTGCATCAAAAGCAGTCTTTGCAGCATCGCCTGCGGCTAATTGAGCTGCATAGGGAGTATTCTTTTTAGATCCCTTGAATCCCATTTTGCCGGCACTGCTCCAGGAAATAACCTGGCCGTTTTTGTTGGTAAGGCTGATAATCATGTTGTTGAATGTTGCTGAAATGTGAGCATCTCCGTATGCATCTACTTTCACCACTCTTTTTTTAGCAGCTGCTTTTGCGCTTACCGGCTGCTGTGTTTGTTGTGCTTTTGCCATTGTTTGGAGGTAATCTTTCTTTTTTATTTATTTCCCGACGATACCGCCGGGATGAATCAGTTTCTCCTGCCGACCTACAAAGCGATCCGAAATTGATTCAAGGTTTTATAAGTCTTATAATAAAGTGTCGTTGACCTGATTATTGACTCAAGACTAACGACTCCTGACTATTTCTTAGCTGCTTTCTTTTTACCGGCAACTGTTTTTCTTTTTCCTTTTCTTGTACGGCTGTTGGTTCTTGTACGCTGGCCTCTCACCGGCAATCCTTTTCTGTGACGAAGACCACGGTAACAGGCAATATCCAGCAATCGCTTAATACTCATCTGCACTTCGGAACGTAACTGGCCTTCCACTTTCAGCTCTTCTGTGATGGTATTACGAATAGCATTTAACTCCTCATCATTCCAATCATTCACTTTTTTATTACGGTCAATATTGTTCTTATCAAGAATATATTTTGCAGTAGAAGGCCCTATACCATAAATATAGGTAAGACCTATTTCGCCTCTTTTCTGTTTTGGTAAATCAACACCCGCAATACGAGCCATAGTTTATTTGTTATTTTAAATTTTGAATTAACCTTGTCTTTGTTTAAAACGGGGGTTCTTTTTGTTGATCACATACAGCTTGCCCTTGCGACGTACAATCTTGCAATCAGCGCTGCGCTTTTTAATAGATGCTCTTACTCTCATAACGATCAGATTACTTGTACCTGAAATTGATTCTTCCCCTTGTCAAATCATATGGCGATAATTCGACCCCCACTTTATCCCCCGGAAGTATGCGGATGTAATGCATCCTCATCTTTCCTGAAATAGTAGCCAATATCTCGTGGCCGTTTTCCAACTTCACCCTGAACATGGCATTGGACAGCGCCTCTATTATGGTACCATCCTGCTTGATAAGGGGTTGTTTCGACATATATTTTTTGGGAATGCAAAGGTAGGAGTATCAGGCTGAAAAAAGAAAAAAGCCAGACCATTTTTGGCGATAATGTGGAAAAACATGCCTGATTTTCAATAAATCCTGTTCTGAAAGCCGACTCAGGGTCGGTGAAGCGGGATTTTGGTCATATCCATGTGAAGATTTTGCAGTTCATGTACCGCTATGGGAAAGCTGAAATGGCGGCGATCTTCTCTCCACCACATCTCAATATTGGAAAAGTCCCCATTTTTGGGTGTTACAAGCCGGAATGAGTCTTTTTTATACTTGACTGAACCATCAATCTCCTCTTTAGAAAAGCCGAATTTAATCAGTTGTTCCTCGTTCAAAGGAACAGGGAACATTTCTTCAAGGCTATACCAAAATTCCTGCACTCCATTATCCACCAGCGCCTGGTTCTCTTCATGACTTACATTTACAACAGCTCCTTCTCTCATCACTCCGTCGTCATCTATTGTAATAATATCTCCGGCTTTAAGATTTCCGAGTTTCAGCATAGCATTCGTTTTAATAGCCGAATATAAAAAGTTTTTCCAAACCAAAAAAAGCTCTGCGAAACATTTTGTTTCGCAGATTTATAATATCGCCTAAAGCGATTTAATACCTGTTCGAAGCTGTAAGCTTTTAAGAGGCTGTATTACTCCGCCCAACTCATCACATAATCTGTGTTCTCTATCTCCAATGCCTGCTTAGTCAGCATCAATGGACGAAAAGTATCTACCATAACAGCCAGCTCTTTAGTTTCTTTAGCGTCGATACTTTTTTCCACAGCACCCGGATGAGGCCCATGCGGAATGCCTGCCGGATGTAGTGTTATCATTCCTTTGGTAATATGCTTGCGGCTCATGAATTCCCCTTCCACATAATAAAGTACCTCATCACTGTCTATGTTACTATGATTATATGGTGCCGGTATAGCCTGCGGATGATAATCATAAAGTCTTGGTACAAATGAGCAAACAACAAATGTACTGGTCTCAAAAGTTTGGTGAATAGGCGGCGGCATATGCACCCGCCCGGTTATCGGTTCAAAATCATGAATAGAAAAGATGAATGGGTAACAACAACCATCCCATCCTACTACATCAAAGGGATGAGTGCCATAATGCAAGCCATATAACATTCCTTTCTTTTTTGCCTTGATCAGAAAATCCCCTTTCTCATCATATGTCTTCAGATCCTGCGGCGGACGGATATCCCGCTCGCAATAAGGCGAATGCTCCATCAACTGACCGTATTTACTCATGTATCTTTTAGGAAACCTGAGGGGGGTAAACGACTCAACAATGAAAAGACGGTTCTTCTCATCCTTGAATTCGATCTGGTAAATCGTTCCTCTCGGCAATACAATATAATCACCATAACTGAAAGGCAACTCGCCATACTGCGTATGCACCGTACCCCTGCCTTCGTGAACAAAGATAATTTCATCAGCATCAGTATTCTTGTAATAATAATCTTTCATGCTTTGCTGTGGCGCTGCCAGCACAATATGACAATCATTGTTTACCAGCACCGGCACACGGCTTTCCAAAAAGTCTTTGACTGGTTTGATGTTGAAACCTTCGAGGCTGCGGTGCTTAAGCATTTTTTCCTCAGCGATCTGCGGACTTACATCCACCTGCGGTTCTGTTTTGATGATCTGCGTTGGGGGATGGCAATGATAAAGCAAAGCATAATCATCGCTGAAACCTTCGGTTGAAAAAAGTTGTTCGCTATACAATGAGCCATCCGGTTTGCGAAACTGTGTATGGCGCTTATGCGGAATATTTCCGAGTGTATAATAATGGGGCATAAAATAGATTTTAGTTTTTAGTATTAAGATTTCAGATTTACCATAGCCGCCCTAAATGAATAATGACAGCTAATTTTGTTTATCTGACAGACAACTCAAGAGTGGAAAGAAGAAAGATATACTTCCACTTCCGCTTGTCAATATAATATGTGAAGTTGCGGTGAAAAGGCATTCCCAAATTTACGACTAAATTCATTCTGCCAAATGACAAGAATAGGTCTTATATCCGATACACATGGCTTTCTGGATGAGGCCGTCTTTAAGCACTTTGAAATCTGCGATGAAGTATGGCATGTCGGTGATTTTGGAGAGGGAGTGGCTAACCGTCTGAACCTCGCCGTTGGCGGGGTTCGGACGGTTATACGAGGGGTGTTCGGCAACATTGATGAACAGGATATCCGTTCCATTTTTCCTGAACAATTAGTTTTTATGTGCGAAGAAGTAAAAGTAATGCTTCGGCATATCGGCGGCACGCCGCCCAAATACAATCCTGAAACAAGAAAGGAACTGGCGCTGCATAAACCACAGCTTTTCATCAGTGGCCACTCGCATATTTTAAAAGTAATGTATGATGAGAAGATACACTGCCTGCACATGAACCCCGGCGCCGCAGGCAAACAAGGATGGCATAAAGTGAGAACACTAATACGTTTTGCAATTGAAGGTAAGGATATTAATAATTGCGAAGTGATTGAGTTGGGGAAGCGTTGATGTTACAATCCCGGAAACCATGCCCTGCCGGAACCCACTGCCCTGAATGGCCATGGAACCGAAATAAGAATGATGAGAAGGGCCAGGCCATAATATAATAAGAGCCGCTTGTGCTTTTGCGGGCCTGAAACATCTTTTTTACAATAAGAATAAGCAAGATGGATGAGAACAATGGCCAACAGCATACCCGTTGTATGTTCAATAGCAAAAAAACGGTAATTAGTATTGCTCATTATTTCTTTAAACCCGACAGCCTGGATATTTTTTAATCCCCATGGACCGGTAACCCACTGATAAAGGCCAACAAGCAGCATAACATCCGCACAGATCATCAGTATCAATCCGATCTTTTTATGAGAAACAGTGAATTCCTTTTTTCTGCCAGCAAAGCTTATATATATAGCCGCCCAGAGTAGGATGAGAATAAGCCAGCGAAGAACACTGTGCAGGTGAAGAAGGCCGTCGTACATATGGTTTGAGGTTTGAGGTTCGAAGTTAACGGATTCAGTTTAACATCAAATATCTAAGCCCAAACAATCCTATTCCGACCAGTCAGCAATAAAAATATTGGTATCCCTTGTCCCCCCGTTGTTGCGGTTGCTGCAAAAAATGATCTTTTTGCCATCAGGGGAAAACATAGGAAAAGCATCAAATATCTTTTCGTTAGTCAGTTTTTGAAGATTGCTGCCATCTTCATTGATGGAATAGAGATTAAATGGAAACCCCTTTTTGCTGGCATGATTGCTGGCGAAAATGATGCGCTTGCTGTCCGGAAAATAAGCGGGGGCCCAATTGGCCTGTCCAAAATGTGTGACCTGTTTTACATTGCTGCCATCTGCATCAGCAATAAATACTTCCATATTTGTAGGAGCCACTAAATTTTCAGCCAGCAATTCCTTGTATTCTTTTACTTCCGCATCTGTTTTTGGCCTTGATGCCCGCCAGATGATCTTCTTTCCATCCGGGCTGAACCAGGCTCCACCATCATAACCTAAGGTATTGGTCACCCTTTTTTCTTCACCTGTTTTCAGATCCATTATATATAAGTCAATGTCGCCATCCTTATCACTTGTGTAGACCATTTTCTTTCCATCGGGGCTAAGTGTTGCTTCTGCATCATAGCCTTTTGAATGAGTAAGCTGTTTCACAATGTTGCCTTTCAGGTCGGCCATAAATATATCGTAGCTATCATACAAAGGCCAGATATATTTGTTACCATATTTTTTTCTGTCAGGCACCGGCGGGCATGTGTCAACCCCCAAATGAGTGGAAGCATAGATGACATGCTTGCCATCTTTCGTAAATGCTCCACAGGTCGTTCTTCCTTTACCGTTGCTGATCATTTTATATTTAAATGGCTTGCCTGCTTTGGGCACTTTGCCAATGAATATCTGATCACACAACAATCCTTCTTTGGGATTGGTTCGTTGAAAGATGATCCACTTGCCATCAAAACTGAAGTAAGCTTCAGCATTGTCACCTCCGAAAGTAAGTTGCTGAATATTGCGAAGATGTGTTTCTTCGGGATAGAGAACGGTATCAGCCGTGAGGCCTGAGGCGTGAGGCGTGAGTTTGTTTGAGCCTCTAAAGGATGTAAGACTCAGTACTAACAAGAAAGCAGATAAAATGGATACAAATTTTTTCATGATTCATCGTTTATACAATGCCAGCAAAGATATTGTCGTTAAAAATCAGCTTTGTCAGCCTATTGTCATGTCTCCGGTTATAAAATCATTTAGTTTTGGTTCATGAACAGATTTGCAAAAATAATCCCGTTACTCTTATCAGCCCTCATTGCATTCAGTTGCAATAATAAAAAAGAAGCTTCGCCTTACAATGATATACTGCAACAACAACCCTTTGCATCGCTGACAGACAGTATTCAGAAAGACCCCAACAACGATGGTTTAAGGTTCCGGAGAGCTGTGTTGCTTAATAAAAATAATTTCCCCGAACCGGCACTGGCCGATTTCCGCAAAGCATGGTCATTAAAAAAAGATGAACGGTATGCTCTTGCGGTAAGCACTATTCTGCTGAATAAAAATACTGATTCTGCTATATTTTTTTTACAGGAAGCCCTGAAAGAACTGCCTGGCAATATCTTACTGCAATTATCCCTTGCCCATGCATATGATGCACAAGATCGCACAGATGATGCCATGAAGATATGCGATGCAATACTGAACAGGAACCCCGAACAGGTGGATGTGCTGAAGATGAAAGCAGATCTACTCGATAAAAAAAAAGACCCTGGTGCAGCGATTGAAATTCTGGAAAAAGCCTATAGCCTTACTCCTTTTGATGTTGACCTGAATTATTCCCTTGCTTTCAAATATGCGGAAAATAAAAACATAAAGGTCGTTTCACTTTGCGATTCCCTTATCGCCAAAGATTCACTGAAACGTCACGCCGAACCTTATTATTACAAAGGCATTTTTTATTCAAACATCGATGATAATGCAAAAGCTTTGTCTATGTTTGAACAGGCTATTCAGCATAACTATTATTTTCTGAATGCCTATATTGAAAAAGGAAGGGTGCAATATGACCAGAAAAAATTCGCTGATGCCCTGAAAACATTTGAGCTGGCTAATACCATTTCGCCAAAATTCCCGGATGCCTGGTACTGGATGGGCAAGAGTCAGGAAGCTATGGGCAGAAAAGCAGATGCCAAGCTGAACTACCTCAAAGCATACGGCCTTGATCAAACATTTACTGAAGCAAAAGATGCTGCTGACAGGATTATTAAGTAATAATTATTATTTAATAATTCTGCATTTGTAACTTGCGAATCAAATCCTCTGCAATGCCCATTATCGCCCCTTCTCTCCTTTCGGCCAACTTCCTCAACCTGCAGGCCGACTGCAATATGCTGAATGAAAGTGAAGCCGACTGGTATCACTTAGATGTGATGGATGGCCGTTTTGTCCCTAATATCAGTTTCGGGCCGATGCTGGTGGAATTTTTCAGAAAAGCTACTACCAGGGTTTGTGATGTACACCTGATGATTGAAGAACCAGAAAAATTTGCAGAGCAATTTAAAAATGCCGGCGCCGATATTCTGACTGTCCATATTGAAGCATGCCCGCATTTGCACAGAAATATTCAGCAAATAAAATCATTGGGCATGAAAGCTGGTGTGGCCATTAACCCGCACACTCCTGTATCCGAACTCAGTGATGTTCTGGCGGAAATTGACCTGGTGTGCATGATGAGTGTGAACCCTGGCTTTGGCGGCCAAAAATTTATTCAGCACACTCTTGAAAAGATAAAACAGCTCCGCAAAATGATCAATGAAAGAAAACTGAAAGTGCAGATAGAGATCGACGGTGGTGTTACTTTAGAAAATGCTCCTTCCATTATTGCTGCAGGAGCTGATGTGCTGGTGGCGGGTAATACTGTTTTTAAATCTACTGATCCGAAAGATATGATAAAAAGGCTAAAAAATTTGTAATAGAAGCGATAGCCCTTTCTAATAATACATGCAACAATTTATTTTATCCGTTTGTCATCTTTTTTTATGAAACTTTTTTTGCTGGCAGGGGCTTTACCTGCATTTATTCTTTTTTTCCTGCAAAGCTGCTCAAAGACAGACTGCATAAGCGATGAATTGCGTTTTAGCCTGATTGGCTTTACAGACAGGGAAGCAGATTCAATATTATTGCGAAAATTTGTAAAGGGAGGAAATTTTACTGTGCCTGTTGATTCGGCTTATCTTGATATTGAGTTCCGGCGTAGCAACGATACGCTGAATGTTTCCAGCAGGCTGGTGAATATTCCAATAACTGCTGCCTTTGATTACGAAATGTATTTTCCCGTAGCAGGGAAAACGTACCGCCTTACTGAGATTAACGAAGAAAAAACTGAACAAAAAAAATCAATCTTTAATAATACGAAAGAACTCTGCATTAATCCCATCACTGTTCTAAAAATTAATAATATAATCATAGTTCCACCTTTTTTGAACCACTTCTATTTGCATAAATAGCCACTAACTAAACAATTTGTATCTTGTCTTATCTTGGTTATGGAAAAGAGGAATTCCACCGAATCCTGCTTGTTACTGTCTGTTTACTCTTATCCGTCATTGCTTTCTCCCAAAAAAAGTTTGCTTACGTCTCCGGTAAAGTGCTGGATGAAAATGAAAATCCACTGCCGGGCGTTTCTGTTGTTATTCTTGGCCAATCAAAAGGTATTGTTACCAACGACTCGGGTTATTTCCGTATAAAAGTGGCTGCTGATAAAGCCTTCGCCATTGTATTCAGCTATACAGGCAGAAATACTGAACAAAAGAATTTTTTGTTGAATGAAGGCGAAGAAGAAACAAAAACCATTAGGCAGGAGAAAGGAGAAAAAACGCTGGAGCCAGTTGTAGTAACAGACCAACGTGACAGAAGAGAAGTGGGATTGATACGACCCAACCCAAAAACCATACTGCATCTTCCATCAGCCGTTACCGGTGTGGAAAGCCTCATTAAAATTTTTGTCGGTTCCAATAATGAACTTACATCACAATATTCTGTCCGTGGCGGCAGTTATGACGAGAACCTTATTTATGTAAATGATTTCGAGATCTTCCGCCCCTACCTGGTTCGCAGTGGCCAGCAGGAAGGATTAAGTTTCATCAATCCTGAAATGGTTCGCAATATCAGTTTTTACAACGGAGGTTTCCAAGCAAAGTATGGCGATAAGATGAGCAGTGTGCCCGACATTCAATACAAGCGGCCCCGTCCGACCGGGTCATCCAGGCGGGCGAAAAAATTTGGGGGGGCAGCTTATGTAAGCATACTGGAACAAGGGTTGGAACCAGAAGGCCTCAGTATAAACTCGAAATTCACTTACCTCGTCGGCGTTCGCAACCGCAGCAACAGAAATCTGCTGAGCCGGCAAGACACCAAAGGAAATTATATTCCTTCCTCTGCCGACTTCCAGGCCATGCAGACTTATTTTCTGCAACTCTCTGTACACTTACAAGCATTGCTCCTTACCTTAAGAAGGATGATATTATCTTTTTTGATGAATTTGCTGTCCCAACCCACGAATTCAAGGCATATTTCGAATTTGTACAATCCTATTATACAAACCTCGAATTGATAGCAGCGGCAAATAACTATTATTCTGCAGCATTTAAGGTGAAATAATGCTATGGATAAGTAGCTAAGCCCTATTACATGTTTTACAACTAGATAATAAGTAGTTTAGCTGATCTTCTCTACTTGCATGTAGTTTAGCTCCACGGGTGTAGAACGGCCAAATATTTTTACAGTCACTTTTAATTTCTTTTTTTCATCATTCACTTCTTCAATCACCCCATTAAAATCATTGAAAGGCCCTTCAATGATCTTGATGGTTTCTCCAACAATAAACGGCTCACTCATACTTATACCGCCTGCCTCTGCCATTTCATCCATCTTGCCCAGCATTTTGTTTACTTCAGCTTTACGAAGCGCAATGGGGTTCTCTTTGCCAAGAAAATGGATAACATTGGTTGTGTTCTTAATAATATCCCTGAGATCGTCCGTCAATTTTCCGTTAGCAATCTCCACCATTATATAACCGGGATAGTAATTTCTCTCACGCATCACTTTTTTTCCATTGGCAACCTTATATACTTTCTCTACCGGCAGAAAAACCTGTTTAACCTGCTCCCATCCACCTCTGGAAATCTCTTTATCCAGGTACTCTTTTACTTTCTTCTCTTTTCCGCTCACTACCCTCAACACATACCATTTGGTATCCTGCTGAACGTTTTCTGTATTTGTTGTTGTTGTCGTTTCCATTGCTGTTATTTCAACAGGTTATAAATGAATTTTAGTCCGTTACCGGCAACAAAGTCCATACCCAATACGATGAAGGTAATGACGATAGTAGCAACTAATACAATCATGGTAGATTGCTCAAGCTGTGGCCAGGTAGGCCAGCTTACTTTTTCTGTCAACTCCTTGTATGAATCTCTGAAATAAGTTGTGATCTTGTTCATATTTTTATGTTTGAATTTATTGGTTTGCGGTTTGATATTAACGCCAATGGCTGAACTTCAAACATTGAACATCAAACTTCAAACTTATTGGCACGGGCACTAGGATTCGAACCCAGATCTAAGGTTTTGGAGACCTTCATTCTACCATTGAAATATGCCCGTAAGAATCAAAAGTCACCGGTCGTTCGGATTAATCCTAATGACCAATGACTTTTGAAGTATCAAAGATAAAATATTATTTCAATATCTCAGTAACCTGTCCAGCGCCTACCGTACGACCGCCTTCACGGATCGCAAACTTCAAACCTTTCTCCATCGCAATCGGCTGGATCAGTTTTACAGTAAGCGTTGTATTATCACCAGGCATCACCATTTCAGTACCTGCTGCGAGTTCTACCTCACCTGTAACGTCTGTTGTACGGAAATAGAACTGAGGACGGTACTTATTGAAGAACGGAGTATGACGGCCACCTTCTTCTTTGCTCAGTACATACACTTCACATTTGAACTCGGTATGCGGAGTGATAGAACCGGGTTTTACTATTACCATACCACGGCGGATCTGGTTCTTTTCAATACCACGAAGCAACAGACCTGCATTATCACCTGCTTCACCTTCATCCAGCAACTTGCGGAACATTTCCACACCTGTTACTGTAGAAGCAAGAGGCGCTTCAATAAGACCAACGATCTCAACCGGCTCACCCACTTTGATTTTACCTCTTTCAATACGACCAGTGGCAACAGTACCACGGCCTGTGATTGAGAAAACATCTTCTATAGACATTAGGAACGGCTGATCAACCGGACGAGGAGGAAGCGGAATATAGCTGTCAACTGCATCCATCAGTTCTTCCACACCTTTCACCCATTTGTCTTCGCCAGCCAATGCTCCTGTAGCAGAACCCTTGATGATTGGTGTATTTGCACCATCAAATCCGTAGAAAGTAAGAAGGTCACGGATCTCCATTTCTACCAGATCAAGAAGTTCGGAGTCATCAACCAGGTCAACTTTATTCATAAACACCACCATGCGAGGAACGCCTACCTGGCGGGCCAGCAGGATGTGTTCTTTTGTTTGAGGCATAGGACCGTCAGTAGCAGCCACAACCAAGATAGCACCGTCCATTTGTGCAGCACCTGTGATCATGTTTTTTACATAGTCAGCGTGGCCGGGACAGTCAACGTGAGCATAGTGACGATTAGCCGTCTGGTACTCAACGTGAGCTGTGTTAATAGTAATACCCCTTTCTTTTTCTTCAGGAGCAGCATCAATTTCATCATATTTTTTTGCTTCAGCCATACCCTTCTTGGCAAGAATGGTAGTAATAGCAGCAGTTAAAGTTGTTTTACCGTGGTCAATATGGCCGATGGTACCAACGTTAACATGGGGTTTGTCCCTTTTGAAGGTCTCTTTAGTTGCCATTGTTATCTGTTTTTAAGTTGTGTTGACTAATTGTCTTTTATTAATAATGAAGTTGAATAACCAACTTCCGATTCTATACTTTTGAGCCGTTATCGGGAATTGAACCCGAGACCTCTTCCTTACCAAGGAAGTGCTCTACCACTGAGCTACAACGGCTTTTTTGAGTCATTGAAGTCAGTGGGGTCATACAAGTCATGCTGGTCATTTTTGACTTACTGACTTATTTGACTTTTTTTGACTCATCCTGAGCGGAAGACGAGGCTCGAACTCGCCACCTATAGCTTGGAAGGCTATCGCTCTACCAAATGAGCTACTTCCGCTTGTACTCTGTAGCTTTAGCGAAGGAGGATGTTTAATGCAAAGAACTTTTATTTAATCTGCCCACCTTCGCTAAAGCTATGGTGGGCGAAGTGGGCAAGGATGGATTCGAACCACCGAACTCCGAAGAGGACAGATTTACAGTCTGTTGCCGTTGGCCACTTGGCTACTTGCCCTATCAAGAGCCACTTGTCGGAATCGAACCAACGACCTACTGATTACAAATCAGTTGCTCTACCAGCTGAGCTAAAGTGGCATTTAAAAATGCCCGCCTTGCTCCTTAAGGCCGCTGTCTTCAGCAAAAGCTTCCGCTTTAATTCGTCAGAGCTCAGGATATTATGGCGGTCAAAGCAATAAAGAGCTACCCCATTTTTATTGGGGAGGCAAAGGTAAGGGAAATTGATAACCGGAAAAATTTTGCTGGGTATTTTTTTACTTGTATTCAAGCAGTTGTGAATAAAGAATTTAAAATGCTGAATGTGATTTGAAGAAACCTTTAGAACAAAAAAAAGACCCATACAATTGTATGGGCCCGGAAGGTCTTAAGAGCCTTTTTTTTCCTTATTTTTTTTTATTTGCATTACCATTGAGTCGAGTGCATCATCAAAAGACTCTTCAAAAGATTTACTGATTGATTTAACAAAAAAGTTATTACGGGGCACATGTACCCTGATCTCGGCGATCTTGTCTTTAATGACATGTATTATATTGTCGAGTTTCAGGAAGACATTTACCTGGATGATGCGGTCATTGAATAAGCTAAGCTTTTGCAGTTTACGGTTAATGGTCTCAATCAACTTAACATCCGCATCAAAATGAACAGTCTGAATGTTTACGTTCATAGTCATCATGGTTTTAATCCCGATAGCTATCGGGAGTGAAACAATAAATAAAGAACTTACGAGGACTTTCATAAGGAGGGCCCGGGTTCTCTTGTCTGCAGTCAAGTTACTATAAAAAGAGGCTTTGATCAAAGATTTTTTCCCTGATTTTCTTATTGTGTTTGTGCAAATATTTATGCTCTGGGATGAGCTTTTTTATGAATATCTTTCAATTTTTCAATGGAGTTATGGGTGTAAACCTGAGTAGAAGCAAGGCTGCTATGTCCTAAAAGCTCTTTCACAGCGTTTAAATCTGCCCCATTATTCATAAGATGTGTAGCAAAGGTATGCCGGAGCACATGTGGGCTCTTTTTATCCAAATTTCCCGCACCACCAAGAACCTGGTTTACGATCAGGTAAGCATATTTAGGATATAGTTTCTTTCCTTTCTCTGTAACAAGCAAAACATCATCTGCTTTCTCAAATTCCCTTTTCCTGAGTTGCTGATAATTGCCGATCATATCCAATATCGTTTGGTTAATCGGAATAATCCTTTCTTTGTTTCCCTTTCCCAATACTTTTATCTGAGCTCTTGCAAAGTCCACCTGTTTGTCTTTCAGATTGATAAGTTCGCTAAGCCTTAGACCCGTTGCATAAAGTATCTCAATAAGCATTTTCGCATTTAATGTTTTCCAATCCTCTGTTGTACTGTTAAGAGCCTTGATCATCTGTTGCGTATCTTCTTCCTTCACAAAAACAGGCAGGCGTTTGCCGGTTTTCGGGCTTATCACTTTCATCATTGGTGTATTGTCAATCGCTCCTGTCCGCAAATGATATTTGAAAAAGGATTTAAGACTTGAAATTTTCCGGTTAATAGACTTGGCTGTTAGCCCGTTATTCTTCAAATCAGCCAGCCAGCTCCGAATAACATTATGATCTATTTGATTCAGCGAAAGTTTACCGAATTTATCAGTAAGAAATGCAAAGAAGTCCTTAATATCAATTTGATAGGAAATTAAAGTATGAACAGAATATCTTTTTTCATACTTCAGATAATCCAGAAAGGATTGGATATCCGGATGGTTTGATATAGCCATATCGTATATTAAAGCTACAGAATACGTATTAAAATAATAGCTGCTCCAATTAAATCAATCGGGGCAGCTATTCAGTAATTGATTAAACTGAAGATAATTATTCTTCTATTTTGCCGCTGGCTATTTTCTGTTTGTAGATCGCCTTCAGTACCTGACCTCTGCGCCTAACAGATGGTTTGGTGAAGCTTTGACGTTCCCTCAACTGAAGCAATACTTTTGATTTTTCGAATTTCTTTTTATACTTCTTCAGGGCCTTGTCAATGTTTTCGCAATCTTTTGAGTCAATGATCAGCATAAATTTTATACCTCCTCCAGTATTTTTTTAATGGAAGGCAAAGATAGGTTTGAAACCTGAAACAAAAAAAGGAAGGAGAAGGAATTTTTAGATGCACATAACAGATCAGGTGGCTAAGTTTTCAATCATTTATCTTTGAGAAGACACTAATCCATTGCAGATGAACCCTGCAAATTCTGACCTGCAGCATTACTCTGCACTTGACGGCCTGCGTGGCGCTGCATGTCCTATCATAGTTGTTTACCACAATTTTGCTTTTACACAGAAATATCTATTCTTCGGATGGCTGAGTGTGGATCTTTTTTTTAATCTATCCGGTTTTCTAATTACTGACATTCTATTGAAAGCGGTAAACAAGCCTAATTATCTCCGGAATTTTTATGCCCGCATAGTCCTGGTAAGCTCCCCCAAAAGTGAGCCACTTTAAGTTAGAGATATTTTCTAACTTGAGCTACCCATTGTTCCGGTTGAGAAAAATAAAAACATTACCTATTGCAAAAAACACAATGACCAACAACAACCATTTTGCACGAGGTATCATTTAAATATTTTATTTATTAATACTCTTTCCTTTTATCGCTTTACCAATGGCTTCATCCATCAGCCTTTCTGCATAGGGTCTTGATATTTCATTCAACTTTTCTATCCCTGCAAGTATCTCATCTTTATTTTTTCTCCCCATAAGGATAGCGAGGTGTTTTATTGCCGATTCAGTTTCCGCCACTTCAATTTTTGTTAAATACGATTTATTTTTTTTAATGAACTGTAAAGTGGTGTCAATGATTTGTTTCCCTTCTGTCTGTACCTCTGCTAATGCCCTTGCTGCCATATCATCTTTTGCATGGGTAATGGAATCCATCAGCATTTCTTCCACTTCCTTATCCGTTAATCCATACTGCGACTTCACTTCAATACTTTGTTCTACTCCACTTCGCAATTCTTTTGCAGTTACAACCAATATCCCGTCAGCATTAACAAGGAACGATACTTCTACTTTTGGCAGACCTGCGGGCATACCCGGAATCCCTGTAAGATTAAACTCCGCAAGCTTTCGGTTATCTTTTACCAGGTCCCTTTCACCCTGATAAACAGAAATCCGCATACTGCCCTGACCGTCTTTTTGAGTTGTGTATTGCCTTCCGGCTTTAGTCGGAATTTTTGAGTTTCTTGGAATGAGCACATCCATTAATCCACCCATTGTTTCTATACCAAGTGATAATGGAGTGATATCAAGTAATAAAAAATCTTTATTATTTCCCGCCAGGATATCGGCTTGCACAGCTGCACCAAGTGCCACTACTTCATCCGGATTAATTTGATCATTGCCTTTCTTGCCAAAGAATTCTGCAACAGATCTCTTCACCAATGGGACCCTTGTAGATCCCCCGACCATGATCACTTCATCAATCTCATTTAAAGACAGACCTGCATCGCTTACTGCATTCCGGCAACAACCGATCGTTCTTTCAACCAAAGGTTGTATGAGCAATTCCAGTTGTTCTTTGGAAAGTGAAAAATCAAATCCTGCAACCTTAGTTGAAAAGGAGTCGTTCACACCAAGATATTTTTTTGCTTCTTCTGCCATTAAGCGAATCTCCTGCGATAGTCCTTTATTTCCCCTCAACTCATTTGGAGTAAGACCAACCTGTTTAATCCAATATTGCATTATACTTCTGTCAAAGTCATCACCTCCGAGAAAAGTATCGCCTTTTGTAGACAATACCTCGAATATCCCACCGCTTATACGAAGTATTGAGACATCAAATGTTCCACCCCCCAAATCGTAAACAGCAATTATTTTGCCATCACTTTCCTGTTCTCCCCCACCAGATGAATTAGCAGGTGCCTCAAGTCCATATGCAAGACTCGCAGCAGTAGGTTCATTCACTATTCGCAATACATCAAGGCCCGCAAGTTTACCTGCATCCCGGGTAGCTTGTCTTTGTGCATCATTGAAATAAGCCGGTACTGTTATTACCGCTTTGGTAACCGGTGTTTTAAGTATATGCTCGGCTCTTTGCTTAAGCTCTTTTAAAATAAAAGATGAAAGTTCAACCGGGGAATAGAACTTATTACCTACCAGTATCTTCACCAGGCTTTCGGTATTATCATCAATAATCTTATAAGTAAAGAAAGAGCCATGATTTTTTACATCATTGTAAGATTTTCCCATAAGTCTCTTGACAGAGAAAATGGTATTATAGGGTTCTGTTACCAGGTATTTTTTTGCTTCTTCACCAACAGTTATCATACCCTCTTCACCAAAATGAATAATAGAAGGAACAAGAGCAGCTCCATCATGTTCTTTTAATACAACCGGCTTTTTTGTTTCAGGATGAATGATGGCTACCAGGCTGTTGGTAGTGCCCAGGTCAATGCCAACTATCATTTCCTTTTGCTGCAAACTTCCGGTTGCTATGTTTATTCCGATTTTCCCCAAAATGCCTCAATTGATTTGATTGCAAAATTACTATACTCTGCTTTTGTACTTTCGAAAAACTGGCTCATTTTTTACGGAAACGGTAATATTTTGAGAATAAACAAAGTTTATAAAGATCCAGAAAGATAAGATTAGATGAGCCTGACAGCAACCTCTTATAGCAGAATCTGGTGATAATACTCTCAAAAGGGCCAAGCAAAAAGATGATCCCGACACTTTTAAACCTAAAATACAATTTCAACAATGTAATACTTTTTATAAATTACTTGTCATAGATAAACTTCAGAATTGTTACAAGATTCTGAACAACTCCCGTTTTTGACAGAGCCCTACAACTTTTTTTCGATGATCTCTTTGGCTAATTTATAATCCAGGCTGAGTTCCGCATACATGTGTTTCAACCGGCGGTTTTCTTCCTGCAACATTTTAAATTCTTTAAGATGGGAAGATGCCATCCCACTGTATTTTTTACGCCAATTATACAAATTGGCTTTATGTATGCCATACTCCCGGCATACATCGGTAGCTTCTCTGCCACCTTCATACTGCTTTAATCCAGCTATGATCTGTGTTTCGCTGAATTGTTTTCTTTTCCTATCCGATAGTTTAAAATTAACAAGTTCTGTATTTTTCTAAACTATCCTATTTTCGGGGAAGGCTTCAATATCTTCCGGGTGTCCAATTCCTTTCAATAAATCATCCACCAAACAGAAAATACCTATAATTTTATCTTCGTGGAGCATCGGTAAAGAGGTTTTAAGTCTGGAAACTCAAAATTATTTTTTATCCGATGCTCTTTTTAACTAGCAACTTGGGTTATATAGAAAAATATTGTTTTACAACCCCGGCAATTTTATTCTGCCTTACTTTTGCCTAAATCACTGGTTTAGAAATGAATTTGATCGAAGAATTAAGATGGAGAGGTATGATACAGGATATTATGCCCGGCACAGAAGAACAACTGCAAAAGGAAGTCACTACCGGATATATTGGTTTTGATCCCACGGCCGATAGCCTTCATATCGGTAGCCTGGTACCCATTCTTTTATTGGTGCATCTGCAAAAAACGGGACACAAACCGATTGCACTCGTTGGTGGTGCTACGGGTATGGTAGGTGATCCAAGTGGCAAAAGTGAAGAGAGAAATTTATTGAGTGAAGAGGAGTTGAAAAAAAATATTGCAGGAGTAAAAACACAGCTGGAAAAATTTCTTGATTTTAGTCCCGCAATATCCAATTCAGCAGAAATGGCCAATAATTACGACTGGTTCCGGTCTGTTTCATTTATTGAATTCTTAAGAGATGTAGGTAAATACATCACCGTGAATTATATGATGTCAAAAGACAGCGTAAAGAAAAGAATTTCACAAATGGATGATGAAGGGGAAGGAGGACTGAGCTATACTGAGTTCGCATACCAGATGATGCAGGGCTATGATTTTTACTGGCTGTATAAAAATAAAAACTGCAAACTGCAAATGGGTGGCAGCGACCAATGGGGAAATATTGTAACCGGAACTGAAATCATAAGAAAAAAAATCAGTGGAAAGGCATTTGCATTTACCTGTCCGCTGATTACTAAAGCCGATGGCGGCAAGTTTGGTAAAACAGAAAAAGGAAATGTGTGGCTTGATGCAAATAAAACCTCTCCATATCAGTTTTACCAGTTCTGGTTGAATGCAAGTGATGAAGATGCAGAGAAATGGATTAAGATCTTCACTTTCCTCACAAAGGACGCCATTCATATGCTGATACATAAACATAAACTGGACCCATCATCAAGGACTTTGCAGAAAACACTTGCACAGGAAGTAACAAGATTTGTTCATGGCGAAGAAGGATTAATGGATGCATTGGCAACCACAGAAAAACTTTTCTCTAACCAGACAGCCCCGGCCGAAAGCCTGAGTGTGGATGATCTTGTAGGAATGGAAGGAGTGATAAAATCAGATTTTTCTAAAGAAAAAATCGCTGCCGGCATTGATATTGTTTCTTTTTTAGCTGAATCAAAAATTTTTCCCAGCAAAGGTGAAGCAAGAAAAATGGTGCAGGGAGGCGGAGTAAGCATCAACAGAAAAAAAATTGACAATGTGCAGGCATCAGTAGATTCTTCCATGCTTCTGCATAATAAATATATTCTTGTGCAAAAAGGGAAAAAGAATTATTTTCTAGTAACAGCTATTTAAGCTCCTTTATCGCATTCCACATAGCATCAGCCAGAAACTGGTTGCCTTCGTTATTCATGTGTACTCCATCGTAAGTAAGTATACCTCTGTCTTTATTATCAGGATTATTTTTTTCAAGGTAGTCGTGGTATTTTTTCCGCAAATCGATCAAAGGCAGGTTACTTTTTTTGGCGATATCTCTGATGATATTACTGTAACGGTTCAGGTCGCCATCCAACGGGTTGGAGTAGTCTGTCTTCTCCCCTACTACCGCCGGTGTGCAGAGGATCGCTTTGATATTGCTGTCTTTTAATTTTTTCAGAACTGCCTGGTAGAATTTTTCAAACTTGTCGGCATCCGTCCCCGTACCCAGCAGTGTTTTATGCCATACATCATTCACTCCCACAAATAGTACCACCACATCCGGGTTTTTACTCAGCACATCATCTTCCATCCTAAGGTACAGGTCATACACTTTATTGCCATCTATACCAGATCCTAAAAGTTCATACTGACCTGATTTTTTTTCTGCTTTTGCCATACTGTCAAGGCGCCGCAAATATCCGGTGCCCGATCTATTATCTTTTTCTGCACCGAGCCTTGTAATGGAATCACCAAAAAAAATGACTTTGATTTTCTTTTGTGGTTTACCGATAAAAGCACTAAGAAAGACCATTGCGACAGTAAGAATGAACAAATTTTTCATACTGAAGTTATTACTGTAAAAATACAAAAAGCACCGACATCGGTGCAGCCGATCTTTCCAAAAGTGTTGAGGTAATTTTCTCCCACTTCATAAGGTATGGTAGATGCGGTGGTGATGACTTCTATCCTGGAAGAAGCGCCACTGGCTTCATCTACCACCCGGCGAAGAATGCCCAATTCAAAAAAATTAAGGTTATCGCGGTGAATTTCCCCGGTTCCCGGATCGGCGCCTTTGTCTTCTGCACCACCTATGGCAATCAGTTTTCCTTTTGGATGACTCATTCAAAAGGGGTTGATTAATAATGTAAAAAATAAAATAGCGATACCAGATAACAGGAATGACCTTTGTGTGGATCTATGGAAGATGAATTACCGGTTGCTGGTTGTGCCGCAAACTGTTTTTCACCAGATAAACTACTATTCCGACAACTGCAATGAGGATACCCCATAATGCAAACCAGCCGGTGGAGATGAACAGGAATATCCAAATAGAAATGGAAAGTATAACAGGAAACGGGAACAACCACATTTTAAACGGCAGCCTTTTTGAGCCAAATTTTTTGCGAAGCAACACTACTCCCACTGCTTGTGCAATAAACTGAACTATGATCCGCATGGCCAGGATAGAACTTATTACCTGGGACAACTTAAAGAGCAGGCTGAAAACAAATCCAAGCGCACAGAGAAAGATCAGCGATATGTAAGGAAATTTTTTGGATGGATGCACTTTCGCAAATGTTTTAAAAAAGTTTCCATCTACTGCCGCAGCATACGGCACTCTCGAATAGCCCAGTACCAGCGCAAACAAAGAGGAAAAAGCAACACAGAGTATCAGCACTGTCACAATCGTTCCGGCAGCGGGCCCATATAATTGTTCCATGAATGAACTCACTAGGTATTTATCGTTTTCATTGACCGAGCTCCAGTTTATCACTCCCATCACGCTGACATTCATCAGCAGGTAAAGTATTGTGATACCAATTATGGAAATAAAAATGCTGCGGGGAATGTTCCTTCCTGGATCCTTTATCTCGCCTCCCAGGTGGCAAACATTATAATAGCCGAGATAGGCATACACTGTTTTTACAGAGGCATGACTGATAGCCGCCCAGAAAGCATAAGAAAAAAAAGACTCATCCCCCGTTGGGATGAACTTAACAGCATGCGCCTGGTTGGACAGCCCGCTGATGATGATCCAGGCGATGGTCAGCATAACGATGACACCCATCACTACAGATATCTTTCCGATAGATTCAATTTTACGATAGAGAAGCAAAAAAACAAGTATGACCAGTCCGCCAGAAACCATTTTTTGCTGCCACTCATACATAGGAACTATGTAAGTGAGGTATTCCGCAAAACCAATCGTGGCAGAAGCCATCACCAGCGGTGCCTGTATCGATGTTTGCCAGACGTATAAAAAACTCATCAGCCGCCCGCCTCCGCCCAGATGACCAGGTCGGACGGGTTTCTCGCCAAAGGCGATACGGTTAAAATTATAGGTGCCACCTGCCAATGGATATTTTGCCCCGAGCTCACTCCATATCATGGCATCTACCAATGCTGTAATGGCGCCGAATATCCATGCCCAGACGAACAGGCCTTCTTTAAACTGTGCCACTACAAACGGCATTACTACAAACGGCCCGATACCCACCATGTCTATCATGTTGATAGAGGTGGCCTGAAGAAGGTTTATTTTTCGGTTGGTGAGTATGGACAAAACTGAGTTTGTTTAATAAGTGATTCCAGCCGATCCCGGGATCATTTTTTAGCTTTTTGCGAACGCCGTAATTCCATCAACAAGCACATCCAGGTTTTTTAAAGTAGTGTACACATTCGGCGTTACCCGCACACCAAGAATATTTTCCCACTCAATGCCAACCGTATGTACCCTGTATTTATCCAGCAGGAAACTATCCAGTTCCTCCACTTTTCTTCCTTCCACTGTTACATTGCCGATAGCACAACCCCATTTAGGGTCAAAGGAGGTATTCAATTTTACTTTCGGAATATTTTTCACTTTATCAAACCAGTAATTTTTTAAATAATGAAGCCGTTTCTCCTTCCTTTCGCTGCCGATCATATCATGAAACTCCAGCGCTTTGGTAATGGCCTGTTCAATGAACATCGGTCTTGTACCGAGGTTTTCAAATTTTCGGATATCATCCTTAAATGGATTGTCACTGGTTGCAAACAAAGGATACAGGCTTTTGATCTTATTCCTTCTTACATACAGCATGCCGCTGCCGATGGGTGCATACAGCCACTTGTGCAGGCTGGCAGCAAAATAATCAGCATCCAGGTCTGGTATTTTGAAATTAACATGCGCAAAACTGTGGGCACCATCCACCACCACCTCAATCCCCCGCTTGTGTGCTTCGGCGGCAATCTTTTTCACTGGCAGTATCTGCCCGTTCCAGTTGATGATATGCGTGATATGCACCACTTTTGTTTTGGAAGTAAAAGCATTCACATACTGCCTCACCATATACTCTTCATCTTCACTCGGCAGTTCAAGATTGATCCACACCATTTTGATGCCATCCCGTATTTCTCTTTGCTTGTATGCATGGATCATATTGGGATAATCCTGTTTGGCTGCAACGATCTCATCCCCTGCTTTTAATTGCATGCCGAAGATGACCGTTTCCAGCCCTTCTGATGAATTCCTGTTGATGGCTATCTCCTCTTTATCACAGCCTGCCAATGTTGCCAGATTTTGACGCAGTGGCTCCCTGCCCTGATCCAAGATGCGCCACATATAATAACTCGGTGCTTCGTTGCAGTAATCGTAATAACGCTTCATGGCATCCTGCACCGTTTTGGGCGCCGGAGAAACACCGCCATTATTTAAGTTGATTAATGAAGGAGAGACAGTGAATGATTGCTGGATATAATACCAAAAATCTTCTTCGATGGCAAGATCGGCAGCAGAAACACCTTCTGCATCCCGCAAGGCAGCTTCCAGCTTTCTTGACCACGATGGCTTGGTTAAAGAAGTAAAAAAGGCCGTAGCGGAGAATATGCCTGCATTTTTTAAAAATCTGCGGCGGTTGGTTTCGGGCATTGCAACTAATTTTCATAAATGTAATAAAGTTTCACGCATCGAACGCCATGGGGCTGCGATCGCAAAAAAAGTAAACCGCTGCGCCGATGTAGTGAAGCAATGCGTAGCGGTTTTTTAAAAGGGTGGACGAAGGCACCCGGCCAATGTGGTGATATTTCAACGCATTGCAAATAAAATCGGACTGGATACTTGCGAGATAGACATCATTTTCTTTAAAAACCATTTGGGAAGAAGGCAGTTTAGGCCTATTTTTGCAGCCCAAAACTTGCCCTAGGCACCCCCAGGGTTAAATTGAGCTATGGTGTAACGGTAGCACTACAGATTTTGGTTCTGTCTGTTAAGGTTCGAATCCTTATAGCTCAACAAGGCCCCCCGCTAAAAGCAGGGGTTTTTATTTTAATCTTGATAAACAAGCTGCAAGACTGTCTCTCCAGTCTTTCATCCGAATGCCAAATGTCTCCTGAATTTTACTTGTGTCAAGCACAGAAAAAGCAGGCCTTTTAGCTGGCGTGGGATATTGTGATGTGGGGATGGGATTAACCTTGCAATTACTACCGATCAATTCTTTTATCGCCATAGCAAAATCATACCAGTAGATGATGCCTTTATTGCTGAATTGATAAATTCCCGGCTTCCAATTACCGGAAGAAATTATCTGCAAAATTGCATCAGCAAGATCCGCCGCATAGGTTGGCGAGCCAAACTGGTCATTCACCACATTGATCTCCTCTTTTTCTTTCATCAGTTTTACCATCGTTCTTACAAAATTTTTTCCAAATTCACTGTATAACCATGATGTGCGGATAATGATAGAATCAGGATTCAGTTGCAAAGACTGCTTCTCTCCTTCCAGTTTGGATTCGCCATAAACATTGATTGGATGCGGCGGAAACAACTCTGTGTATGGCGTTGTTGTGTTTCCATCAAAGACAAAATCCGTAGAAATATGAATAAAGTGGCAATTGTTTTCTTTGCAAACAGCAGCAAGTACTCCCACTGCTTCACCATTTACCTGAAAGGCCATATCTTTTTCCTGTTCAGCTCTGTCAACATTTGTATAAGCAGCGCAATTAATCAAATACTGCGGATGGTAAGTTTTGAAATATTGTCTCACCATTTCAAAATGATGAACAGGCAGATCTTCTCTTGAAAGGAAAATGAATTCAAACCCGATAGCTATCGGGCGATCGAACGAAGCAGATATTTTTTTAATCTCTTTTCCCAACTGTCCGTTGGCGCCTGTTACCATTATCTTTTGCTTTATTATCATCAGCCTTCAAATACAAAGCTATTATGGCATTGAGAGAATATAGGGAGTTGCAGATCTTTCTCAGAAATGATTTTGTTTTCTTCCGGTATCCGCCAGTCAATATTTAGTTCAGCATCATTGTAAATAATTCCGTTCTCAGTTTCCTTGTTATAAAACTCATCACATTTGTATAATACTTCAGCTTTTGCACTCAATACAGAAAAGCCATGAGCAAAGCCTTTCGGAATGTATAACTGTCTTTTATTTTTTGCTGACAAAACTTTGGAATAAGTTTTGCCAAATGTGGGGGATCCCTTGCGGATATCCACTACCACATCAAGTATCTTTCCAGTCAACACTCTCGCCAATTTTGACTGAGCAAAAGGAGGAAGTTGATAATGGAGGCCCCTGATAACTCCATAAACCGAAGAAGATTGATTATCCTGCACCCATCTTAAATCAATACCTGCTTCCCTGAATTTTTTCTCATTATACGATTCAAAAAAACAACCTCTGCTGTCTTCGAACACATCAGGTTCGAATAGCAATAAACCGGGAATATCGGTGCTTGTGAATGGCATATTATAAACTCCAGTAAGTTCGGTTAACAATTTTGTTCCGGTAAATACCTTTCAGATCAGCAATAAGTCCGTTGGACTTGGTGATACCAGTAAAATAGGCATCGTCCAATTCCTTATAATCATTATGAGGTACTGAAACAATTACCGCATCATAATCATTCCCGATTTCAGTGGTCAAGCCAAAGCCATATTCATGCTTCAGTTCATCTGAATCGGCATGCGGGTCTTCCACATCCACATTCAGGTAGTATGATCTCAAAGCTCTCACTAAATCGGCTACTTTTGAGTTCCTGATGTCGCTTACGTTTTCTTTAATAGTGGCACCTTTCACCAGCACCCTGGCAGATTTTACATCATTCGAATTTTTAATGATATGCTGGATAACAGTTTTGGCCACATACTTGGCCATATTATTATTAATATTACGGCCGGCCAATATTACTTCTGCAACGTAGCCCAATTCGCTGGCTTTATAAGTAAGGTAATACGGATCCACGCCGATGCAGTGTCCACCAACCAGCCCGGGCTGGAATTTATGGAAATTCCATTTTGTTCCCGCAGCCTCCAGCACTTCGTATGTATTTATTTTCATCATATTAAAAATGATGGACAGTTCATTCATCAAAGCAATGTTGAGATCCCTTTGCGTATTCTCTATTATTTTAGCTGCTTCAGCCACTTTAATAGATGATGCCTTATGCACTCCTGCTTCTACTACCAGGGCGTAAACTTTGGCTATCTCTTCCAGTGACTCTGCATCGCAGCCCGAAACCACTTTTATTATTTTAGCCAGTGTATGCGTCTTATCACCGGGATTAATACGTTCAGGAGAATAACCTAGTTTAAAATCTTTTATGTTCTTTAACCCTGATAATTTTTCAATCACCGGCAGACAATCCTCTTCCGTGCAACCAGGGTAAACTGTGGATTCAAAAACCACATAATCCCCTATCTTTATCACTTTACCGATAGTTTCAGATGCTTTCTTAATCGGGGTCAGATCTGGAACATTATGTTCATCAACAGGTGTAGGCACTGCAACAATAAAAAACTTTACCTCTCTGAGGACATCAAGAGAATCCGTAAAAGTTATATCACAGCCTTCAAATGCTTCTTTATCCAGTTCATTGCTTGGGTCAATACCCTGTCTCATCAACTCAATCCGTTTTGCATTTATATCAAACCCGATTACAGATATTTTTTTAGCGAACTCTAATGCAATAGGCAATCCTACATAACCCAATCCGATAACAGCAAGTTTCGCTTTCTTATCAACTAATTCTTTGTACATATTCGCTTGTCTGAAATTTATTTTTGACTGATGAATTCTTTGGGCTGTTTGGTCAATTCTTCCTTAGGTAAGGATTTAAAATAATCATAAGTGATCTTCAAACCTTCACTGCGGGTAATTTTTGGTTCCCACCCCAGTATTTTTTTTGCTTTTGAAATATCTGGCTGCCTTTGTTTCGGATCGTCAGCCGGTAAGGGCTTATGAATAATTCTAACCTTATTACCAGTAAGAGCCAATATTTCTTCTGCAAACTCTTTCAGCGAAATTTCATCCGGGTTGCCAATATTAACCGGCATTATATAATCACTAAGCAATAGTCTGTAAATGCCGTCAATCAGATCATCCACATAACAAAAACTTCTTGTCTGTGAACCATCGCCAAATACAGTCAGGTCTTCGCCCCGCAAAGCCTTACCAATAAATGCAGGCAAAGCTCTGCCATCATTCAATCGCATCCTTGGACCATAAGTATTAAATATTCTTACGATCCTTGTATCCACTTTATGAAAGGTGTGATAGGCCATGGTTATTGACTCCATATATCGTTTAGCCTCATCATACACACCTCTCGGACCAACAGGATTCACATTCCCCCAATATTCTTCTTTTTGCGGATGTACCAACGGATCGCCATATACTTCACTGGTGCTTGCCACCAGCATCCTTGCGCCTTTTGCTTTGGCAAGTCCAAGACAATTATGTGTACCCATGGCCCCTACTTTTAAAGTCTGAATGGGAATTTTTAAATAATCAATCGGGCTGGCGGGTGATGCGAAATGTAAAATATAATCAAGCTGGCCGGGTATATGAATAAACTTGGTTACATCATGATGATAAAATTCAAACTGCTCCAATGCAAAAAGATGCTGGATGTTCTTCATATCGCCGGTGATAAGGTTATCCATGCCGATAACATAGTAACCTTCTTTGATGAACCGGTCACAAAGATGCGATCCTAAAAATCCTGCAGCGCCTGTTATCAATACTTTTTTTGGTTGCATTCGATATTAATTAACAGTGGCCCTGCCCACACTTTCATAATGAAATCCGGCTTCTTTCATCGCAGCTAGGTCAAATAAATTACGTCCGTCAAAGATAACTTTGTTTTTTAGGGTCTCCGCAATTTTTGGAAAATTCGGAGTACGGAACTCACTCCACTCAGTAGCAATAATTAATGCATCGGCCTCTTTCAATGCATCGTACTGACCTTTTGCATAATCAATTTTATTTCCCAATACTTCTCTGACATTCTTCATTGCTTCGGGATCAAATGCACTTAATGTTACGCCTTCCTTCAGCAAAGCATCAATCATATACAAAGCAGGAGCTTCTCTGATATCATCTGTATTGGGCTTAAATGCCAAGCCCCATAACGCAAATCGTTTCCCCTTCAGGTTATTATTGAAATACTTCTTTATCCCCGGCAGCAAATGAAGTTTCTGTTCCTCATTTACTTTCATTACTGCATTCAGTATCTCAAAATCGTATTCGGCTTCTTTAGCCGACTTTACCAGTGCCTGCACATCTTTAGGAAAACAGCTGCCTCCATAACCTATTCCCGGAAAGAGGAATCGCTTCCCGATCCGCTCATCACTGCCAATTCCTCGACGGACCATATCAACATCGGCTCCAAAACGTTCACAAAGTCTCGCAATTTCATTCATGAAAGATATCTTAGCGGCTAAAAAAGAGTTAGCAGCGTACTTGGTCAATTCAGCCGATCTTTCATCCATAAAGATTACAGGGTTGCCCTGCCGTACAAATGGTGCATATAAATCACTCATTACTTTCTTTGCCCTTTCAGAAGTGGTCCCGATCACTACCCTGTCGGGCTTCATAAAATCTTCCACAGCTACTCCCTCACGCAAAAACTCCGGATTACTCACCACATCAAATTCGCCTTTATAATTTTTAGCAATTGCAGCATGAACTTTTTCAGCGGTTCCTACCGGCACAGTACTCTTGTCAACTATCACTTTGTAATCGCTCATCAGTTTTCCCAGATCATCGGAGACACTAAGAATAAATTTTAATTCGGCTGACCCATCAGCATCGGGAGGTGTTGGCAGAGCCAGAAAAATTATCATAGTGTCCTTGATTCCTTCAGCCAAACTGGTAGTGAAATGAAGTCGTTCCTCCTGCAGATTTCTCAGAAACATTTTTTCAAGACCGGGTTCATAAATGATGATCTCACCGCTACTGAGTTTCTTTACTTTGTTTGCATCAATATCCACACAGGTGACATCATTGCCCGTTTCGGCAAAACAGGTTCCCGTAACCAAACCAACATACCCTGTGCCAACAACTGCAATCTTCATAATTATGTTTTATCAGTTTATATATTCCAAGACTTTAGATGTAATATAATTCAACTGTTCTTCTTCCATCTCCGTATGTATCGGCAAAGAGATCACTCTGCCAGTCAGCCAGTCAGTTACCGGCATTTCTTTTGAACCAGTATTAAACTGTTCAAACATTTTTTGCCGGTGTCCCGGGACTGGATAATAGATCATTGACGGGATATTATGTGTTGCCAGGAAGTTTTTCAACCCATCCCGGTCAACACCCTCCTGTATCAATGTATATTGATGAAAAACATGATTTGAATAAGGAGCCCGAAAAGGAGTTTTTACTTTTGGATTTCCTGCAAAAGCTTTGTCATAATAATCAGCAACCTTCCTTCTTGCTGCCGCATATTCATCCAGATGTTTCAATTTTATATCAAGGATGCCAGCCTGCATTGAATCGAGGCGGCTATTGCATCCCACTAGGTCATGATAGTACTGTTTGCTTTGACCATGATTGGCAATCATTTTTAATTTCACTGCCAGGTCTGAATCGTTGGTGAAAATAGCGCCGCCATCTCCGTAAGCCCCCAGGTTTTTGGAAGGATAGAAAGAAGTGGTACCGATATGGCCGATAGTTCCCGTTTTCTTTTTACTTCCATCGCTGAAAGTATAATCACAACCGATAGCCTGAGCATTGTCTTCAATGACAAAGAGGTTATGCTTCTTAGCTATCTTCATAATTTCTTCCATCGGTGCTGCCTGTCCGTATAAATGAACGGGTACGATTGCTTTTGTTTTTGCAGTGATCGTTTTTTCAATGGCTGCTGGGTCAATGCAAAATGTTTTTGCATCCACTTCCACAAATACAGGTGTCAGCTTCAACAAGGCAATGACCTCAGTGGTTGCTATATAAGTAAAGGAAGGGGTGATTACTTCATCACCGGGTTGTAATCCAAGAGCCATCATTGCTATTTGCAATGCATCAGTACCATTAGCGCAGGGAATGGTATGCTTAACATCAAGATATGTGGAGAGATTGGAAGCAAAGTCCTGAACGATCTTGCCGTTGATGAAAGCGGTACTCTCCATTATATCCACCACGGCTTTGTCTATCTCCGGTTTTATCTTATGATACTGGGTCCTGGTATCAACCATTTGTATGGGTCTCATTGGATCGGGTTAGTTTTAAACTGCCGCAAAATTAGTAAAAGACAGTTTAAATATAGATTTACATTTGCTCATTCGCAATAGTAATTATTTGAACATTTTCTTCTATCATATCTTCCTTTTTCTTTTCAGAACCGGTGCGGTTATTTCCTCATTGTTCAACAGTAAGACAAAAAAGTGGTTGTTGGGCAGAAAAGACATTTTTAATAAACTAGAAACAAGTATTTCAAACGATGCAAATATTATCTGGATGCACTGTTCCTCATTAGGTGAATTTGAACAAGGAAGACCGGTGCTGGAAAAACTACGCCTGCAATATCCCGCTTCAAAAATTCTGCTTACTTTTTTCTCCCCTTCCGGTTATGAGGTTCAAAAAGATTATGCCGGCGCCCACTGGGTCTTCTATTTACCAATGGACAGCAGATCCAACGCTAAGCGTTTTCTCGAAATTGTAAATCCTTCGTTGGTCATTTTTGTGAAATATGAATTCTGGTATTATTATGTGAAAAAGATAAAGGAAAAAAGGATCCCGCTGTTGCTGGTCTCTGCCCTGTTTCCAAAAAATACCGCTTTCTTTAAATGGTATGGAAGGCTGCAAAGAAAGATGCTCCCCTGCTTTACCCATTTTTTTGTTCAAAATGAAGAATCAAAAAAACTGCTTGGGCAACTTGGGTATTCAAATATTTCTGTAGCAGGTGATACAAGGTTTGACCGTGTGATTGAGATTGCTGAGAAATGGGAATCTGTTTCTGTAATTGAAAAATTTATTGCTGATAAAAAAGTAATTGTTGCAGGCAGTACCTGGCAGGAAGATGAAATAATATTACAAAGGGCAATGAAAGCAACGGGTAATATTTGCAAACTGATCATTGCCCCTCATGAACTTACAGAAAAGGAACTTGAAGAGCTTAGAAAAATGTTTCCTGATTCCGTTCGCTATTCGCAACTTATTAATGCATCACCCGATTCGGAATTGTTCTTTAGTAATTGCCTTATTATTGATAATATGGGTATGTTGTCCCGTTTGTATAAATACGGACAGGTGACATATGTAGGTGGCGGGATGACCAGTTATGGCGTACACAACGTACTTGAAGCTGCAGTGTATGGCAAACCGGTTATTTTCGGACCTTATTATCAAAAATATATTGAAGCCGTGGGGCTGGTTGAAAATAAAGGAGCAATTATAGTAAAGAATGAAAGAGAACTTTCAGAGACCTTTGCTTCACTGCTTGAAAATAAAAACCAGCTCCATGATAAAACCGGCGAGGCTGCTGCACGGTTTATGAGACAACATGCAGGCGCTACTCAAAAAATTTTTCATTTCATCCAGGAAAAACGTCTTTTGACCAACTGATCAAAAAGATTTACGGAAGGATGATCATTATTCCATCCCAGTTTTGTTTTAAGCTCACGGGTAATCCAGTATTCTGCTTCGGGATAGATATTAAAGCTGTTAATGGTTTTGATGCTACGTTCATACATATTTTCATCTCCACGGAAAAGATCATTTATAAAAAGGAACCGGTCGTTGATACCAATAGCTTTGCGCAGATCTTTAACCGGTGTTTCTTTCAGGACTTCCACTAATTCGGTTTTGCCTTGTTTTAGTTTATCATTCAGTGATTCCCTCTGTGCGGCAATATCATTGACCTCTTTTGCAGTTTCCTGCGACTGATGTGATAAGGTTGGTATCTCTGTCATGGGATCAAATACCATATCCAGCTGTTTGTTCTTTTGCACAACGGAAAGTGACCCCTTATCCACCAGCACTGTTTCCTTTACCTCATGCACCGTTTTTTCCATCGGCTTTGGAGCATATTTTTCATATCCGGCAGCCACCCCAACCACATTAGCGATGGGGAGCACTACCGCTACTTTTGCGGTACCAAGACTTTGATTTGTATTTACTTTCATCTTCGAAAGCTCAAACTGGAGAAGCTGAATAGTGGCCAGCATTTCTGCTGTATCCGCTTTTTGCTGAAACTGTTCATTTAATTTGCTGATCAGGATTTCTATTCGTTCCATTATGGTACTTTTGACCGTCAGCGATCATCTACTGACTTTGTTTAATAAAACAGTTAACGCAACGATTGTTCTAAAATTACAAACAGTTTGCCAATAAAACTTCCCTCATTTTATAAACGAAACCTTAACAATGTTTATTGAACCTAATACCAGTGGCGAACGCAGGGGAAGCATTGAAGTCATTTGCGGATCCATGTTCAGTGGAAAGACCGAGGAACTGATACGCCGTTTGAAAAGAGTGAAGATCGCCAACCTGAAAGTGGAGATATTCAAACCGGCTATTGACAAAAGATTTGACGAGGTGAAGATAGTCTCACATGATTCAACCGCAATCCAATCCACTCCGGTTGATAATTCTCAGAAAATTCTCCTAATGGCAGGAGATGTGGATGTCATCGGTATAGACGAGGCCCAGTTTTTTGATGAAGAGATAGCCAATGTATGCGACGAACTGGCTTTCCGGGGTATCCGGGTCATTGTTGCCGGTCTTGATATGGATTACCTGGGAAATCCTTTTGGACAAATGCCCAATTTACTGGCAAAGGCTGATTATGTCACCAAACTGCATGCTATCTGCCAGCAATGCGGTAATATGGCCAACTACTCTTACCGAAAAGTTGCTGATGAAAAACAAGTACTGCTTGGAGCGACTGATGCCTATGAACCCCGATGCAGGAAATGTTATGATAAAAAATAATGGTTAATCCGAGTTTAATTAGTTGGAAAATCAGCAGTAATGATCTTTGCTTTCCTGAGACCTAATCCTCCAATTAACTAATACCCAAACACTAATTATCTAGCCTTTCCCCTGATACGGGTCTTGGCTTTTATCTCAAATCCTTTGCTATCTCCTATTGGTTTTAAAGTCAGATCCTGGTCAGCTTTTACAATCAGGCCTGAATTACTATCCACCACAATAGTACCCTCTATTTCACCTTTCATCTCCATCTCTCCCTTTTTTGATGAAATTTCAGTGTTTTCTTTCAGGGTCACCATATTGCCTTCTATATCTGTCACCTTGTATGTGGATTTATAGTTTCCGCCTCCCAGTTCATCATCTCCCAAGCTGGTATTCTTTTCCCAGCTGTCCCCTACTTTCACCTCTTTATTGGGGAATATATACCATGTTCTTTCAAACTGACTTTTCATTCGCTCCGCATTGAACTGTTTATTAAACTGTTGCGTCATTTTTTCTTTTTCAGCTTCTTCAATGCCCAGAGAGTCAACAATTTTCTTTGCCATATTCTCAAAACCGGTAATTTCCATCACCTTTCCTTCTGCATTCACCTTCATTGAAAACCGTTGGCCCTTGATTGCACCGATTACTGCGTTCAGTATTTTCGTTGGGTCTTTATCTTCTTCTGTAACTGCAAGACTGGGTAAAGGATTACCTGAATCCAGATCAATGCTAAAACCCATTGCCCCGGCTTTCATTTTAAACCTGTCAATGGAAGTAGAGATGGTTTTGCTGTTGCTATCATCCTCCTTTACATCCATGGAATAATAAAATGACATATCCATCTGAATATCCTGACCCATGATTTCCTGATCCATGTTTGTTGTCATCTCATAATCATATCCTTTCCCTTTTTCAAAATTGAATTTCAGGAGTTTTGCAGCCGTTGAAGATTTAGTGGACTGGCATGAATAGTTGCCGGTAATTATTGCTGCAGTGCAAAAAACGATAAGGATAAGTTTAATGCTTTTCATTTCTTTTAATTTGCGGGCAAATTAGAATATTAAAATCAGACAGCAACCGGCATAAATAGTATTTTTGTTTTTAAAATTATAAAACATCAGCTCTGCCAGCCGCATAGTCACCCTTTTTAAAAAAGACCTCCTGCTTGAAGTAAGGCAGCAATACAGTTTTTATGGCATCCTTCTGTATATCGGCGCTACCATCTACGTTTTATTCATGGCTATAAATGAACCTGAAGCCAAAGTGTGGAATGGTTTGTTCTGGGTCATTCAATTGTTTATCTGCATCAATGCTGTTGCAAAAAGCTTCATGCAGGAAACCCGTGGCCGTATGCTTTATTTTTATTCCATTGCCAGCCCTTCAGATTTTGTTTTGGCCAAGCTCCTGTTCAATTCATTACTGATGCTGCTCATGAGTATATTAAGTTTGCTGCTATTTACACTTTTGTTGGGCAATCCCATTCAGAAAGCAGGTCCTTTTATCGGGCTTGTGTTATTAGGAGGATGGAGTCTTAGCCTTATCTTTTCATTTCTTGCAGCTATAGCAGCCAGAGCACAGCAAAATGCGGCCATCATGGCTGTTCTTGGTTTCCCATTAATTATTCCTCAGCTATTATTATTAATGCGTTTGTCTAACGCTGCTTTCGCCCCACTGCTTTCCATTCCTCTTGATACAGTGCTTTTGCTGGTGGCACTGGATGTGCTGGTCATAATATTAGCCGTAATACTTTTTCCATTTTTATGGAAAGAATAGAAGAATATACGAAGCCGGAGGCCCGATGTCTGAAAGAACCCATCAGACTTCTGACCTCTGACTTCAGATTTCTCACTTACCCCATTTCCCTTATTTTTGCCCCCTCTCCCGATAAAAATCGGGACAGCAGCCGGTTTCTTACGGACCCCGATGACTGGAACAAAAAACTATATGTACAGGTCCTGGTGGAAGATAGCAAGTATCATCCTGTTGCTTTACACTTTTGTTGGCGGATTTTTACTGGATGTACCCCGGCTCCCGGCTCTTGGAGAAACAATCCGGAATCTTTATTTCCATGTATGTATGTGGTTTGCAATGATGATATTGTTTACGGTGTCTTTGGTAAACTCTATCCGTTATCTGCGAACTTTCAACCTGAAATATGATATTGCCGCAAGACAATATGCCACCGTTGGGATAGTGATGGGAATATTGGGCTATGCCACCGGGGCTATCTGGATGAGTTACACATGGGGTGATCCCAACAACCCGGCTTTTGAATCATTCAGCTCTATAGCAAGAGAGCCAAAACTGATCGGCGCTGCTATAGCCCTCCTTATCTATTTTGCTTACATGGTATTGCGGGATTCCATTAACGATATGGATAAAAGGGCAAGGATAAGTTCGGTGTACAACATCTTTGCATATGCCATGCTATTCCCGTCCATCTGGATCATTCCTAGGATATTACCAAGCCTGCATCCTGGTGCGCCAGAAACAGGAGGTGGTGGCAATCCAGCATTAGATGTAAAGGATATCGACAACAGGATGCGGCTGGTTTTTTATCCTGCCGTTATTGGCTGGACATTATTAGGAGTATGGATCACTACGCTGAAGATCAGGATCGCATTTTTAAAAGAAAAAAAATTGATGTAATGGCCCCATTAAAAAAAACCACAATGCTTCTCCTCCTGATGTTGTCATCAATAATGCTGTTTGCCCAAGGCGATAAAGAAGTAATGGCTGATACTATGCGCAGCAACGGAAGAATATATGTGGTAATAGCGGTGGTGGTGACCATACTGCTGGGCTTGATATTATATGTGTTCCGGCTTGACAGGAAGATAAGCAGGCTGGAAAAAGACAAGTAATACGACAATTTTAATAACGATTGCTAAAACAATAACTCATGACTGACAAACATTACAGCTTTTTTGGCGCTATTGAAAGAAGTTTTGACAAAGCTGCCAAATACACCAAATGGGATAAAGGGGTGCTGGAGCAGATCAAAGAATGCAATGCTGTTTACCAGATGCGGTTCCCGGTAAAAAGAGATGATGGAACTATTGAAGTAATTGAAGCTTATCGTGTACAACATTCACATCACAAAACTCCCTGCAAAGGCGGTATCCGCTTTGCCGCAGAAGTGAATCAGGATGAGGTAATGGCATTGGCCGCATTGATGACCTACAAATGCGCCATTGTGAATGTTCCTTTCGGAGGCGGCAAAGGTGGTATCAGGATCAATCCAAGAAAGTACTCAGCTTATGAACTGGAAAAGATTACCCGCCGCTATACTGCAGAACTGATCAAGAAAAATTTTATTGGCCCAGGCACTGATGTTCCTGCGCCAGATTATGGAACCGGTGAAAGAGAAATGGCATGGATACTGGATACCTATGGCGCCATGCATCCCG
>Ga0233425_10000597_pt1 | contig 91971 bp, 60 predicted proteins | sample Watercolumn_Towu_2_FD_181712 | JGI IMG/M metagenome (GOLD analysis project Ga0233425, IMG submission 181712) | Freshwater microbial communities from Lake Towuti, South Sulawesi, Indonesia - Watercolumn_Towuti2014_140_MG | ecosystem: Environmental > Aquatic > Freshwater > Lake | place... | reverse complement strand
TGGTTCACGCCCTCCACGATCTTGCGGTAGTCGCCCTGGTGCTTGGCGGCATCGGCGCGGGTCGCCAGCTTGCCCTCCACCGCCGCCTTGGACAGCATGCCGGCATCGGCCACCAGGGCGTTGACATTGTCGATGGCCGCGTTGAGGTTGTTCTTGAGGACATTGAAATCGCCGTTGTAGCTGTCGGTGATCCTGGGCGGGATGGCGCCCTTGGCGATGCGGTCGACGTAATCGGCCGCCACGTTCAGGGGTCCGATGACCGCATCCAGGGTCTGGTTCACGCCCTCCACGATCCTGCGGTAGTCGCCCTGGTGCTTGGATGCATCGGCGCGGGTGGCGAGCTTGCCTTCCACCGCCGCCTTGGACAGCATGCCGGCATCGGCCACCAGAGCGTTGACGTTGTCGATGGCCGCGTTGAGGTTATTCTTGATGACGTTGAAATCGCCGTTGTAGCTGTCGGTGATCCTGGGCGGGATGGCGCCTTTGGCGATGCGGTCCACGTAGTCGGCGGCCACGTTCAGCGGCCCGATGACCGCATCCAGAGTCTGGTTCACGCCCTCCACGATCCTGCGGTAATCGCCCTGGTGCTTGGAGGCGTCGGCGCGGGTGGCGAGCTTGCCTTCCACGGCGGCTTGGGACAGCCTTAAGGCGTCGGCAATCAAGGCGTTGATGGCGTCCGCCATCCGTTTCATGTTGGCCAGCAGGCTGGTGGTATCTCCGGCTTTCAGTTCGATGGCCTTGCTCAGATCGCCGTTGGCGATGCGGTTGGCCACTTCCGCCGCCAGTGCGGGTTCGCCGCCCAGTTGGCCGATCAATCGGCGCAGGGTCACGATCCCCAGCCCGAGACTCGCCAGGGCGGTGATGACGGCCATGACTATCAGCAGGGTCGTGGACGTGCCGATCACGCCTTTGGCATTGGCGGCGGCTTCGTTGCTGAGCTTCAGGTTGTAGTCGCGATGGTTGTTGAAGGCGTCGGCGATCTTGGCCACCGTGGCCTGATTGGCCAGACACATATCGCGTGCCTGATCGTTCTTGCCGGCCTCGACCAAGGCCACGATGCTTTCCCGCAATTTTTCGTAATCCGCCAAGACATCACGGTCCTCCACAAAGAGCCGCTTGTCTTCGGCGTCGACGATGGTCGGCTCGTATTCCTTCATTTTTTCCTCGATCTGCTGCCGGGCCTTGGACATTCGTTCCTTGACCTTGGCCAGTTCGGTCTTGTCGGTCAACGAAATGGATTGCCACAGGCCGACCCGCAGGCGGGCGACTCCATCGATGGCGCCGTCGAGGGCAATCAGGGCGGGGATGGTGTTCCAGTTGGTGAAGTTGGCGGCCTCGAACACCTTGTTCATCTGGAAAAGGCCAAAGCCGGCCACCAGGCAGAGGCCCAGCAATCCGCTGCCGATCAGGAGGTAAAGCCGCCGAGCGACGGTCATGGTTTCAGTTGAAGCGTTCATGATGGTTCTCCGGAAAGCAAGTGCGCAGTCTGAACTGTGGAGCCGGCCGCTCCCGGCCGGTCTCCGGTTTCGGGGTATGGGTCAGTGGCGGACCACATCCCGGTTTTCTTCCCTGGCGGTGACCTGGCTCATCAGCCTCGGGACGTCGAGGATCAGCGCCACCTCCCCATTGCCGAGAATGGTGAAGCCGCCGATGCCCTTGATCAGGCTGAACACCTTGCCCAGCGGCTTGATCACGGTCTGGAACTCGCCCAACAAATCGTCCACCACCAGCCCCGCCTTGCGGCCGGCGTACTGCACCACCACCACGTTCTCCCGTTGGATGTCGCTGTGGTGCACGTCGAAAAAGTCCCGCAGGCGCAAGTAGGGCAGCACCTCGCCGCGCAGGTTGAGATAGGTTCCGTCGCCCGCCATCGCGCGGTCGGAGGCGGTCAGTTCGATGCATTCCACCACCGTGTCCAAAGGCAGCACGTAGGAGGAACCGGCAACACCCACCATGAAGCCGTCGATGATGGCCAGGGTCAAAGGCAGCCGAATCCGGATGGTGGTGCCCACGCCAGGCTCGGAGTCCACGTCTACGGTGCCGCGCAGCGACTGGATGTTGCGCCGAACCACGTCCATCCCGACGCCTCGGCCGGACAGGTTGCTGACTTGGTCGGCGGTGGAGAAGCCGGGTTCGAAGATCAGCGCATAGATTTCCCGGTCGGAGAGCACTTGATTGGTCTCGATCAGCCCCCGCTCCAGCGCTTTGGCGAGGATCTTGTCCCGATTGAGCCCGCCGCCGTCGTCGCTCACTTCGATGACGATGTTGCCGGCGTCGTGGTAGGCGTTGAGCTTGAGGGTGCCGTAGGCCGGCTTGCCGCGGGCAAGGCGGATGTCGGCCGGCTCGATGCCGTGGTCCATGGAGTTGCGCACCAGGTGGGTCAAGGGATCCCCGATCTTTTCCACCACGGTCTTGTCCAGCTCGGTCTCCTCGCCGCTGATCTCCAGCCGGATGTCCTTGCCCAGTTCCTTGCTGACGTCGTGCACCACCCGCTGGAACCGTCCGAAGGTGGCGCCGATTTGCACCATGCGCAGGCTCAGCACCGAATCGCGCACTTCTTCGACCAGCCGGGTCATGGTGGAGGTGGCTTCCGACAGGCCGTCCATGTTGACCCGTTCGGCGATGAGGTTGGTGGCGGCGCTGGAAATGATGAGTTCGCCCACCAGGTTGATGAGTTTGTCCAGCTTCTGGGCATCGACCCGGATGAAGCTGGCTTCCTGGCGTTTCTGTTCCTTGACCTTCTGTTGCTTTTCCAGTGCGGCTTCCACCACCGGCGGGTGTACCACGGTCTGTTCGATCAGCACTTCGCCGATGGGCGGGGGCGGATGGCGGTCGCCGTGGGCCTGGCGGTCGAGTCCGGCCTGCAGTTCCTTGTCGGTGAGGGTGCCGCAGCGCACCAGAATTTCGCCCAGCTGCATCTCCTGCTCCGGCAGGCTGCGGATCAGTTCGATGTAATCGGAGATTTTGCTGCGCGGCGGCAGGATGTGGAGGACGCTGTCTTCCGCCACGAACTCGAACACGCTTTCGATCTCGGCCTTGGTGGCGCCGCTTTCGAAACCGATCTCGAAGCCCAGGTAGCAGGTCTCCGGGTCCATCTCCGCCGCCACCGGGAGGGCGTCGGTCAAAGTGACGATGTGGGCGATGCGCCCGAGCCGGTTGAGGTAGCGGATGAACGACAGCGGGTCCATGCCGTTGCGGAACACGTCGCTGCCGAACCGCAGCGAGAGGTGCCAGTGGTCGGCTTCCGCCAGGGTAGGCTCGGGACCGTCGCGTCGCGCTTCGGCCGGCGCCGGGGCGGTGTGGTCCGGAATTCCGGCTCCGCCCTGGGTATAGACGTTGAGCTGGCCAATCAGCCGCTGGGCCTGGGCCTCGGTGTCGGCATCCGGCTCGGCGCCTTCCGAGACTCCGTCGATCAGGGTGTTGAGCAGATCGCACACCTGCAGGAACAGCGCGGCCAGGTCGCCATCTACCGCCACCTCCCCGGCCCGCACCCGGTCCAGTACGCTTTCCGCGGCGTGGGTGAAGCGCACGATGTGGTCGAGCCCGAACAGCCCGGCGGAACCCTTGATGGTGTGGGCGGCCCGAAAAATGGCGTTGATGGTGTCTGGATCGTCAGGAGCCTGCTCGATGTGCAGCAAAGCGTCCTCCATCTGCTCCAGCAGTTCCCGGCTTTCGATGACAAAGGTCTTGAGCGCGTCGTCGAGATTCATGGCGCTACCTCGCGCTGTTCGGGGAAGGAATCACCACCGGATCGCCGAAGTATCCTCCCAGGTCGCACAGGTCCAGCACGTCCAGCACCGCCTGGCTGTGCCCGCAAAACTTCACGCTGCGCTTCAGCCGCGCCGCCTCCTGCTTCAGCAAAATCAACAGCTGCAACCCCGAGCCATCGATCTCCTGCACCAACGACAGGTCGAACTCCAACTCCGGATGCGCCGCCAACTCGCCCAGCAGATGTTGCTTGAGCTCCGCCGCCCGGTAGATGGTCACTTCACCTTCCACCGCGACCCGGTGGGGCTCGCTTCGCGTCTTCTTTGCCATGTCCCGTCTCCCGAAAAGTCTGAGATCCAGAAACTCGCGGCATGCAGCCGCACTGTTTACCTTGCCGGTTTTCTTCGGCCAGGGGCCCGGTCTCGCGGCCCATTCCTTAGGCCTCGCACCGGATGGCCACTCACGGCAGTATTAGCTTGGCCACCGCCGCTAGCATCTGTTCCGGCTTGAAGGGCTTCACCACCCAGGCCTTGGCGCCGGATTGCTGGCCTTCCTGTTTTTTGCCTTCGCCGCTTTCCGTGGTCAGCATGATTACCGGGGTGAACTTGTAGGCCGGCAGCTTTTTGGCTTCCTTCAGGAACGTCAGGCCATCCATGTTGGGCATGTTGACGTCGCTGATGATCAGGTGGATCTTGCGCCCATCCAGTTTGGCAAGGCCGTCCTGGCCGTCGACGGCTTCGATCACGTCGTATCCGGCGCCTTGCAGCGCGATGGATACGACTTGTCGGAGTGAAGTGGAGTCGTCCACGATCAGTATGGTCTTGGCCATAGGTTACCTCAGAAAAATGTAATGTCGTCGGAATCTGTCGCGGCTCCCGCTTCGCCGTCGTGCACCGCCCGTTGCTCGGCCATGGTATAGGTGCCGGCCAGTTCTTCCAGCCATTGACCTGCGTCGATGGGTTGGCGGATGCGGCCTGCGGCGCGGTCGCGCTGATAGTCGTCGAGGTGACGCTCCAGTTTGTTCAAATCGCCGCGGACGTGGTTCAGCATCTGGCTGACCCGGTCCTGGAACTGCAGCGACACCAGCACGCCGGCGATTTCCTCCCCGATGGAATCACCCTCCCGTCGCAGGGTCTCGGCGTTTTGTTCCAGCTGGGTGGTGGCTTCGTGCATCTGCTCCAGAACCCGGCTGACGATGTGCTCGGAATCGGTCACCAGTTGGGTGTCGCGTTGGGAATAGCGTTCGGAAATCGTCAGGGTCGCGTTGATCCTGTCGTTGACCGCCGTCATGCGGTCGACAATGCGCTTGCCGGCTTCCGACGACTTGGCCGAATGCTTGCGGACTTCGTCGGCGACCACGGCGAATCCGCGTCCGGCCTCGCCGCAACGGGCCGCTTCGATGGATGCGTTGAGTGCCAGCAGATTGGTTTGCTTGGCGATCTTGCCGATGTCTCCGGCCATGACCGCCAGTTCTTCGGTGATGCCTGCCAGATCGCGGATTTCCCGCGACAGCACCTCCTTGCCGTCCAGCGCGGAGCGCAGCGAAAGCATGACCGAATCCAGCTTGCGGCGGCTGTCTTCCAGCAACAGCACCAGATCGTCGGCGCCGTCGTCGGGATGGGCGGGATCACCGATGCGGGACGAATCGACGGCGGCCTTCAACCGCTGCACCATGGTACCGAAGCGGCTCGCCAGGACATTGATCTCGTCTTCCGTGTGGGATCGCGCGGTTTCGATGTGGGCCGCCCAGATCGGAAGTACGTGACGGCACAGGACGTCCAAGTCCTCCAGCTGGGCGGTATGGATCTGGTCTTTGGCTTCGCGCTGGCGGCGTTCCAGCTCCCGAGCTTCAGCGGCGGCGCGCTCTCGCGCCAGCTCCGCTTCCAGCGCCTGGCGCCACCACTTGGGGAAGAAATGCCAGCCGAGGCCGGCCGCGGCGGCGGCGAGGATCAGAGCGGTGAGTGCCGGCGGCAGGTGCAGGCCGCCATTGGCGATGACGCCGGCTGCTGCTGCCGCTCCGAGGGCCAGGGCGGAATAGACCAGCCGAGGCGGCGTTGTGCAGGTCTCAGTCATCGGCGGCGGACCTGGCGATGGGGGTGAAGGTGTGCCGTTCCGGTCGGCAAACTCCACCCGGCCTTGGGCTGGCGGTCGGAGAGTCGATTTGGCGGCAGGCGTCGAAGCATAGGATGGCCAACGCCCCGCGATGGGCAGATCGGGATGGCTTCATGGTGTCGCAGGCCCCTTTTTATGGCGGATTCTTGATCCGATTCGTCCTAGGGCAAAGGATAGTACGGATCAAAAAACGTGTTTCTCTCGGAGGCCGGACACCGGCCCACAGCGGGGGCCGGGGCGGTTATCCCGCAGTGGTTTCGGCAGCTGGCGTGGTTACCGAATCGCTGCCCCAGCCGCCGCCGCCCGGAGTTGCGATGAGCAGACGGTCGCCGGCTTCCAGTTCCAGCTGCACTGTAGCGGGCAGAGTTTCCCAGTTCCCGTCGCCGCGTTGAACTTGGTTCAGTCCCGCCTCGCCCGGATCGCCGCCGGCCAGGCCGTGGGGGCGGGTCGTGCGGCGATTGGACAGGATGGACGCGGCCATGGGTTTGAGGAACAACAGTTTGCGCACGACGCCGTCGCCGCCGCGCCAGCGGCCGCCACCGCCGGAGCCGGCGCGAACGCCGAATTGCTCCAGGCGTACCGGGAAACGCCATTCCAGCACCTCAGGGTCGGTCAGCCGCGAGTTGGTCATGTGGGTCTGGACCGCGCAAGCACCGGCGAAACCCGGTCCGGCGCCGGCACCACCGGCGATGGTCTCGTAATACTGCAGCCGCTCGTCGCCGAAGCTGAGGTTGTTCATGGTGCCCTGGGATGCGGCCAACACCCCGAGAGCACCGTACAGGCAGTCGGTGATGACCTGGGAGGTCTCCACATTGCCGGCCACCGTGGCCGCCGGAAAGACCGGCGCCAGCAGGGAGCCTTCCGGCAGCATCAGGGTGATGGGCCGGAGAAAGCCGTCGTTGAGCGGAATGTCCTCACCGATCAGGGTGCTCAGCACATAGAGCACCGCCGCCCGGCAGACCGCCGGTGGCGCGTTGAAGTTGTCCGCGGTCTGCGCCGAGGTCCCGGTGAAATCCACCACCGCCGACGCCGTGGCCGGGTCCGGCGAGATGCGGACCTGGATGCTGCTGCCGTTGTCCATCGTGCAGCAGAACTCGCCGGCTCGCAGTTTCGGGATCAGCCGCCGCACACAGTGTTCGGCATAGGCCTGGACGCGATCCATGTAGGCCGCAACCGCCGCCCGGCCATGCCGCTCCGCCAGTTTGAGCAGCTCGTCCGCCCCTTTGCGGTTGGCGGCCAGTTGTGCCTTGAGGTCGGCCAGGTTCTGGTCCGGGTTGCGGGCCGGATAGGGGCCGGAGTTGAGGACGGCGCGCAGTTCGGCTTCGAGCAGGCGGCCGTCCCGGACGATCACGGCGGGTTCCAGCAGTATGCCTTCCTGTTCGACACGGCGGCTGGCGGCGGGCATGGAGCCGGGGCTGATGCCTCCCACGTCGGCATGGTGGCCGCGCGAAGCGACCCAGCCCAGCAGCGAGCGGTCCTGCGGGTGATGGACCGGGCTCACCACGGTGATGTCGGGCAGGTGGGTGCCTCCGTGATAGGGGGAGTTGAGGGCGTAGGCATCGCCGGCGGCAATCGTGTCGCCGGCCACCGCCATCACCGCCCGTACGCTCTCCCCCATGGAACCGAGGTGTACCGGGACATGGGGCGCATTGGCCACCAGCCGGCCGTGGCGGTCGAACAGCGCGCAGGAAAATCCAGCCGTTCCTTGATGTTCACCGAGTGGGTGGTGTTTTCCAGCACGGTTCCCATGTGTTCGGCCACGGCCATGAAGGCGTTGTTGAAGATTTCCAGCAGCACCGGATCGGCTTCGGTGGTGGTCGTGGCCTGCTGGAGCGCTGGAGCCCGGCGCTCCAGCAGCAGGTGCCGGAGGCTGGTGACCCGGACTTGCCAGCCCGGTTCCAATACCAGGGTAGTGTTGGCTTCCACCACCAGCGCCGGCCCGTCCAGGCGGTGTCCTGGCTCCAGTTCATCGCGGCGGTACACCGGCGTTCGATGGGCTTGACCCTGCAGATGGACCGAAGCCCAGTCGATCGGGGCGGGCAGCGGCGCCGAGGTGTCCGGGCAGGCGGGTTCCTTGGGCGGGCGGGAGACGGCCACCGCTTCCACCGTGAGATCCTGCACCACCAGGGCCCGGCCCGGATCGGTGAAGCCGTACTGCCGGCGATGGAGGGATTCGAACCGCTCCAGCAGCTGCGCCAGTGTGCCGTAATCGGCGGCGATGGCGCTGTCACTGCCTTGGTAGCGCAGACGCAGCCGGCGCCGCAGGCGGATTTCGGCGTCTCTCGGGGCTTCGCTCCCGAGGGCCTGGATGGCATCGTCGGCCAGTTCGCGGTAGCGGTGCTCCAGTTCGGCCATCAGGGACTCGGCGAGGGGCTGTTCGATCGCCGCCTGACGGATTTGCAGCCGGTCGGCCAGCCCCATGCCGTATGCGGACAGCACCCCGGCGTAAGGATGCAGCAGGATGCGGCGCATCCCCAGCGCATCGGCGAGGGCGCACACGTGCTGCCCAGCGGCGCTGCCGAAACCCGCCAGCAGATGGTCGCGCACGTCGTAGCCGCGCTGCACCGAGACCTTGCGGATGGCATGGGCCATGTTGTCCACGGCGATGCGCAGGAAATCCTCGGCAGTTTCTTCGGCGCTGCGGGCCGCAGTCGCGCCGCCGCTGGCGGCCAAGTCCGCCAGCGCGTTGCGGCTGCTCGCCGTATCGATCGGCTGGTCGTCCGCCGGGCCGAACACCTTGGGGAAATATTCCGGCCGCAACCGGCCCAGCACCACCTGGCAGTCGGTCACGGTGGGCGGTCCGCCGCGCCGGTAGCAGGCCGGTCCCGGATCGGCTCCCGCCGACTCCGGGCCGACCCGCATGCGGGAGCCGTCGCAGCTCAGGATCGATCCTCCGCCCGCGGCGATGGTGTGTATCTCCAGCATCGGTACGGTGATGCGGACCCCGGCGATGGTGGAGTCCTGGCAGCGCGGGTAATCGCCGCCGTAATGCCAGACGTCGGTGGAGGTGCCGCCCATGTCGAAGCCGATCACCCGGTCCCAGCCGGCCGCTTCCGCGCTGCGTACCGCACCGACCACGCCCCCGGCCGGTCCCGACAGGATGGCGTTCTTGCCGCTGAAATTATGGGCGGCGACCAGACCGCCACTGCTTTGCATGAACAACAGCCGGGTATCCGCCAATTCCCGCTCGCAGGTGTCCACATAGCGGCGCAGCACCGGTGACAGATAGGCATCGGCGACCGTGGTATCGCCCCGGCTGACCAGTTTCATCAATGGACTGATCCGGTGCGACAGGGAGATTTGGGTGTAGCCGATGCGCCGTGCCAATTCGCCCAGCAGCCGTTCGTGACGGGGATGGCGGTAGCCGTGCATCAGCACGATGGCGACCGCGCGGAAGCCGGCCTCATGCGCCGCTACCAGATCCCGCTCGGCCGCAGCCAGTTCCAGCGGCGTCACCAGTTCGCCGTCTGCGCCGACACGTTCGTCGATCTCGACCACCGCGCCATACAGCATTTCCGGCAGGCGGATGTCCAGGTCGAAGATGCGGGGACGTTGTTGGTAGCCGATCCGCAGGGCATCGCCGAAACCGCGGGTGATGGCCAGCATCACCGGCTCTCCCTTGCGTTCCAGCAAGGCGTTGGTGGCCACCGTCGTGCCCATCCTCACCTCGGCCACCAGCCCCGGCGGGATGGTCGCTTCGGCTCCGAGTCCCAGCAGCTGGCGGATGCCGTGCAGGGCCGAGTGGCGGTAATGGGCGGGATCGTCCGACAGCAGCTTGTGGGTCAGGATGCTGCCGTCCGGCCGGCGCGCCACGATGTCGGTGAACGTGCCGCCCCGGTCGATCCAGAACTGCCAACCGGCGGTCGTGGGGCTGCCGTTAACCGGACGCCCACTAAGGTGTTGTTCGCTGGATGGGGACGGCATCGGGTTTCCGTGTGTCGTAACGCTTTGTTTAAAAGCCGGTATTTGTGCAGTTGCCGGCTCAGGGGCGGAACCTGAACGGGTCGCCGCCGGTTGCTATGAACGATCCCTGGGGATTCCGGAATCTACTCAAGTCCCCGATTCTTCCGAACTGCCTTCATTCCGCAGCGGAAAGCCGCCAGCGCTGGGAAGCAGGGGATGCGCCGCGGCTCGTTGGAGCGCTGGACGGTTGCTGCCTCTTCAAGAGGAGAGCGTGCCATGTATCCACGATTCGTCCTACGGTGTTTGCTCGCCACGATCGCCGGCGGGTTGCCGGCGCTTCCCCCCACGGCTGTCGCCGCCGAACGGCAAGTCGAAGTCGAGAATTTCTCCTTCAAACCGCCGGTGCTGAGAATTCAGCCCGGCGATACGGTGACCTGGGTGTGGCGGTCGGGCAGCCATTCCGTCACCTCGACCTCCGCCAGCCCCGAATCCTGGGGTTCCGGCACCCACGGCGACGTGGGGTTCGAATTTTCCCGGGTGTTTTCCAATGCCGGGCGGTTCCCCTATTTCTGCACGGTACATGGGCTAGCCATGTCCGGCCGGATCGACGTGTCCGACCCCAACTCGCCGCTCGGTTCGCTGAAAAATCCCATACGCCGGAAGATTCAACCCGGCGATATTACCGTCAAACTGACCCAGATCGTCGCGCCGGGATCGCTCAACGCGCCGCTATGGGGAGCCCCGGCGCCCGGCGACAGCGCCGGCAGGCTGTTCATCGCCGACCAGAGCGGCGTGCTCTGGGTGATGAACCCCGACGGCAGCCAGAGGACCCCGTTCGGCGACTTTTCGTCATTACTGGTCAGTCTCGGCATCGGAGGCCCTGGCAGCTACGATGAACGGGGTTTGCTGGGCTTCGCCTTTCACCCCGGTTATCACGACAACGGGCTGCTCTATACCTACACCTCCGAGCCGTCCAACGGTCCCGCCGATTTCTCCACGATGCCGTCCGGGACGGCGGCCGATCACCAGAGCGTGATCCGCGAATGGAAGGTCGCCAACCCCGCCGACACCGCATCGGTGGTCGATACCACCACCTCCCGGATCCTGCTGCGCATCGATCAGCCCCAATTCAATCACAACGGCGGCGCCGTCGAATTCGGTCAGGACGCCAAGCTCTACATCGCCCTGGGGGACGGAGGCGGCGCCGACGATGAGGGGGATGGCCACAATCCGACCAAGGGAAACGGGCAGGACCGGGCCACGGTACTCGGCAAGTTCCTGCGGATCGATCCGGACGCGCGTACGGCTCCCAACGGCCAGTACGGTGTTCCGTCCGACAATCCCTTCCTCCCGAAGGGGGCGGGTCCGCTGGGAGGCAGTGCCGGTTGTGCCGACGGCAGATGCGACGAAATTTACGCCTGGGGATTGCGCAACCCCTTCCGGTTTTCCTTCGATCCCGTTACGGGGGCACTGTACGCCGGTGATGTCGGGCAGAACGACGTGGAAGAGGTCGACGTCATCAAGCGCGGCGGCAACTACGGGTGGCGCCGCCGGGAAGGCAAGTTCTGTTTTCGCCCCAACGGCAACAACGACGGCTATGTGAAGTCCGGTTCCTCGTGTTCGGCCGCCAAGCTGGTCAGCCCGGTGGCTCAGTACGATCACGACGAAGGCAGCGCGGTCATTGGCGGCTTCGTCTACCGCGGCGCGGCCGTTGCCGCCCTGGCCGGACATTACGTGTTCGGCGACTACTACGACGGCACCAAGGCACGGCTGTTCTACCTGGTCCGCGGCGACCTGGTGGGGCCCCGGCGGGTGCGCAGCAGCGCCGTCGCCGAGTTGACGCCGTCCACCCCGTTAGCCGATTCGGTTCACCTGCTCGGTTTCGCGCGGGATGGCCAGGGCGAGTTGTACCTGTTGACCAACACCAGCGGCGTACCGTCCGGCGCTACCGGTGCCGTCTGGAAGATCGAGGCGCCCTGACGGGGCGGGCGTCTTCTCAGATTGCGGCCGAAGTGGCATGGACCCGCTTCGGCCGCGGTGAAAAGTGCAGGGGCGGGGTTTCTTCAGTAAAATGCCGAGTGTCGTGTTGATTGCCGCTCGGCTGAAACGCGGCATCCCCCTCATGCTGGCGTAGCTCAGTAGGTAGAGCAGCTGATTTGTAATCAGCCGGTCGCGAGTTCGAATCTTGTCGCCAGCTCCATAATATATTGGCAAATCAGTGACCTAGTTGTCACTGATTTGCTGCTTTGCTTCTCAGCAAAATCATTACGTGATTTTTGCGTGAGTCGCTTTCACACACACAGTTCGCCGCGCTGATGAGATTCGACAGTTCGGCCGCAGAATAGTGAGTCGTGATCCTTCCTGATTTATGCCCTAGCAAATCCTGCCTGTCCTCGAAGGAAACGTTGGCCGCTCTTAGTCTGCGTCCGAACGTATGCTTCAAATCATGGACCCTGACTTGTGCCAGTCCTGCTCGTTTCCTAGCGCTCTTCCAAGCTGTGTTGTTCATCGTGAGCACTCGGTTTCCTTGGTAGGTGAAAACGAATTCCGGGTGAACGCCTCGGACCTCATCCACGACGGATTTGGCGACCCGATTCAAAACAACCAGCCGGGGTTTACGATTCTTCACAGCATAAGCGGGAATGACGAAAACGCTGGTTCCCATCTCCGGAATAGTTTCTTCCCAATCCCATCGCAGGCCGCAGACTTCCTGTTCTCGGCACCCGGTATTGACCTTGAACAGCGCCATCCGAGCCAAATGCGCAGGCAACTCTTGGAACAGCTTGCTCTGTTCATCCCAAGACAATGGATAAGGCGCCACGGCGACCGTGGGAACGATGCAAGACGGAATCTACCTTCAGATTTCCTGATCTCGGACTGCCTTCGGTATACGAATACGGAACTTCGTTTGGCACTTCAATTCGTGCTTACTTTTCTTTCATTCGGGCTATCTGCAGGAATTCCAGTATCAGAAAAGCAGCGCAGCCATGCGATTCGCGCTCGTTTGAGCGCCAAAGTGCCAGATTAATTTCCCGCGAGATCAGGAAGTCTGACCTTGCTTATTTCGCCAATGCCACCGGGACAAACGGATTATCCGGATTGACCATCAGCGTTTGGGATGCAGGATGTAATACCAGGTCCATCATTTCCATGGGAACCGCGCCGAATAAGGGCTCGTCCCCCATCACCAGCGCCGAAAGATCGCAATACCGATCAGCAAAATGGACTCGCAGCGGACCGATCATCGGAACCGGCTTGCGCGAGCCATCTGCAAGGATCACTTCCCGAGTGCTGACTTCCTCCGGATCGTATCCAAGCTGTACAGCTACATGTGCAGGGACCGTGAAAAAGATGGATCCTGAATCGACCAGTGCTTGGACATCGATTCGGCGTTTCGAATAAGGGTTTTCGACGCCAACGGCGGCGTAGGTGATGCCCATGATGCTCTCCTGAACAGTAAAAGGGGTCAGAGGCGATTATCCTGGAAACTTCGGGTTGACGTTGGGCCGATGCCGACGGCAATCCGCCCAACGTCTAAGCGGGACGGGGTTTTCACCCCCGTCCCCACGGCTTTGTGACATCCCCAAGTGCTTGGTTTTCACGAAACGTTACGGTCGGGATGAATATCCCGACCGGCTTTAGCTACATACGGGTACGAGCTCTGGCTCTGCAGCGCTTGCTTGTCACGTCAGCGTAACCTCGATATGACGCCCCAAAGCCTTGGCGGCAGCCTCCAATTGATCCAGCCGAGACGCGTGCCCTAAATCAAACAACCGGTCGACCTGGGGGGGCTTCCAGCCCAGGCGGCGGGCCAATTCCGTCTTGCGGATGCCTTGAGCCATCATCTCCCGATACACGCCCAGCTTGATGGATTCCAAGGCAGATGGTCTCACCGTCGGCAATCCGGGAAGAACGGACGGAACAGGCAGTGGTTTGCGCTCGTCGACATAAAACGACAAGGCGGATTCCAGCGCGTCCACGGCCTGGAGCAAGGCCTCCGCCTCACTGGCGCCGAAGGTGATGGCCTCGGGCACATCGGGAAACGTCACCAGCACGGTGCCGTCGTCGGGAATCAGAATCACGGGATAGTCGAACATGGGAGCACCTCACTTAAGACCCAGTTGGCCTTTAATGGTGGCCTCAAGATTTCTTCCCAGTTCGGCGGCGCCGTGCATCGGCAGCGTGGTCTGCCTGCCGTTCAGGAACTGAACAATTCTGTTGCTTTCGTCAAGAAAAAAAGCAACAGAACAGTTGTCGTGGCCTCGATTGGGCATTAGTTCTACTTTGTCAGATTTCCAGGCTGTTCATCGCAAAGGCGACACAGCATGCTAACCCAATGTTTTTAAAATACAAAACGTGATGGCCCTGTAAGAAACTCGACACATCCCTTACCCATGCCCTGCAAGGCCTCCCCGAGGCACTGAGGGCGCATTTGGAGCCGTTTGCTTCGTTTTTCGTCTCTCAGACCCGCGACGTTCTCCCGGCGTTCACAGGCCATCTTCACGGCCTGTTTCAATCGGATTGCGTCAACCTGCTGCGGATGAGCGAAATCGACGCGATCGATCATCAAGGGCCGTAGGTGCGATTAGCGCAGCGTAATCGCACGAATGTGGCGCTTCCATTCCTCCGATTAAGCGTCGCTAATCGGAGCTACGTGGCCTGCCGTTTTTGCAATCGTTGGTAACGGACGTGATGCCCAAGTCGGCGAGCCGATAGGAAAAATAGCGGACAGCAAGCCGCGGTGCGTTAGTCGTCCCACCTTGCCGCAGATGGAAGGCTCATAAAGCCCGAGTGGCCGCCAGCGCCATCCGTACCAGTTCGGTCATACGGTGAACGCCGGTCTTGCGGCGAATGTTCTTCAGGTGGGTGCGGATGGTGTTCAGGCTGGTGCCCTGGCGCTGGGCGATTTCTTCAGGGGTTGCATCGCCCATCAGTTCCCGTAACACACATTGCTCGGCGCGGCTCAGTTTGAACAGGCCGCAGAACGACTTCAGGGCGTCTTCGTTGATCGCGTCGGAATGCTTGATCATCAGCAAGAATCGGATGGCCGGAGAGGGCAGGCCGAAACTTGGCAATTCGTCGATTCGAACGAGTCGGGCAGTGCCGGTATCGGCGCAACCATTGGGCCGGATGCATTCAAAGGCGATATGAGCCGGGATTCCCCTTCTCGCCGAATCGAATCCGGCATCTAGGATTGGAAAGGTGCGTTGCCCCAAGCCCGCGATCCGGCCGTTTCTCAGTTTGACCAAGTTTGGCTTTGTGGAGATCAGATGTTGGGCTGCGGGATTGGCCTGCAGAATTTTCCGTTGCTCATCCAGCAGAAAAGTCGCCTGGTTGATGTCATCGAAAATGGATTGCTTGAAGGCATTTCCCCGTTCCAGCAGGCCCAGTCGAGTGGCGATTTGGAATGCCCGATTGAGATGATGTGCGAGGCGTTGCAGTTTTTCGAGGTCGCTGCTTTGAAAGTCCTCGGCGGACAGGTTGCGAAAAAAGCACAACACCATGCGGGGTTCGTCCGGTTGCCGTGCACCCTGTTGCCACAGGTTGCTGGAAAGCACGTCCTTGATGTCCTGGTCAGCCAACCAGTCGTTGTAGAACGCGCTGCGGCGCAACTCGCGTGGATCGACCAGCATGTTGCCCATCAAAGTCTTGCCGCCGATGCCCAGTTTCTGCCGGGCCGCAGCCTTCACCCAGGGGTCTTGCTCAAACCAGTGAGCCTGGTATTCCTCGCCGTAATCAGCGGGTATGTTGGATGTGTAGATAAAGGGGGTGTCGAATACAGTGACGTCGAGCCCGATGAGGTTGATCGCGCTGTCGTTGAGGTGGACACGGAGCTTCTCCAGCGTCTGCTTCCAGTTGTCTGGATTCAGAGCTGAGTCGTAGATGGCTTGAACCAGATCGTCTAATTCTGATTCGGGCATGACTTTACTGCTTGCGAAGGTAGTGGTCGATGGTAGCACCTTGCTAATTCTACTTTGTCGGATTGATCTTACCCGAGCGACGTGACTGATCTAGCTTTGAATCGCTGCGCGATAACCGTTTTGAATGTGGGTTCTCGGACCCACGGGCGAGATACTTTTCTTTGTGCGGCCAAAGACAAATCTGCCGGGAGCAGATTTGGTCGCCCGGAGGGCGCCCGAAGGGTTTGCGGCAGGAAAGCCGCAAAACAGCAGTATCCAAAAGAAAGGCCACCCCCAGCCGCGAGAGCCCCTGTGCTCCTCGCGTTCAGCAGGGGTTTGCCTTCGATGGCAAACCCGCTCCGCGTGTCCGCGTCGCCCCTGCCGCGCCCCTTCGGGCGATTCCTGCTGAAAGCTCCGGTGCTCAGCGCGGCTGCAGGGGACGTAAGAAAGGAGAAACACCTTCAGCGGGAGCATGTCTCGTAATCCGTACAAAGTAGAATTAATTGGCCGCCGCTGAGCTCAAGCCGCCGGTAATCCGCGCACGTTCTTCAGTTCGACCGTGATGTTGTCGTCCTGCGCCGCCTGGAGAAAGTCCTGCAGGGTCTCGAGGATGTCCTGGTCGATGAACTGGGCCTTGCCGCCGTCGATGATCAGATAGGCGTTTTCCTCGATCCGCTCCAGATAGCCGCGCAGCAGCGCCTTGTTGAGGAAGGAGACGTCCTTCTGCAGCCGCAGCAGATAGTTGCGGCCGTCCTGGGTCAAAGTGATGGCGGCGTGGTAGTTGGCCCGCAGCACGAAGTAGATGCCCACCACCATGCCTACCGCGATCCCTTTCAGCATGTCGGTCAAAAGCACCGCGGAGATGGTCACAACGAACGGGGCGAACTGGTTGAAGCCCTTGCGGTACTGTTCCTGAAACAGGGCCGGCTTGGCCAGCTTGTAGCCGGTCAGCAGCAGCACCGAGGCCAGGCAGGCCAGCGGAATCAGGTTGAGGAAATGGGCCAGGAACATCACGCTCAGCAGCAGCAGTACGCCATGGATGAAGCAGGACATCTTGGTCTTGCCGCCGGCGTTGACGTTGGCGGAACCGCGCACGATGACCGCGGTGATGGGCAGCCCCCCCAGCAGTCCGCACAGCAGGTTGCCCAAGCCCTGAGCCTTCAGCTCTCGGTTGGTGGGCGCCACCCGCCTGAGGGGGTCGATCTTGTCGATGGCCTCCAGGCTCAGCAGGGTCTCCAGGCTGGCGACCACCGCCAGGGTGACCGCTACGGTATAGATCGCCGGATTGCTCCATTGGCTGAAGTCCGGAAATGCGAAGTGCCGAAGGAAATCCATGGGACCGTCGATCACCGGCAGGTTCACCAGATGTTCATGGGCGATGGAGAGGGTCGGCGCGCGCAGCTGGCTCCACAGATTGAAGGCGATACCGAAGGCCACTGCGACCAGTGGCCCCGGAACCAGTGAGAGGATGCGGTTCTGCTTGATCGACCGGGTCTCCCACAACAGCATGATGGTGACGGCGGTGATGCTCACGATCACCGCGCCGGGGGAGAAGGCCCGCAGGGAATAGGCGATCTCGCTGAAGGTGGTGTGGCTGTCGGACTGCAGGAAGGATTCGTCGCCCTCGAAATCGGCGTCGTAGCCGACTGCGTGGGGAATCTGCTTCATGATCAGGATCAGGCCGATGGCCGCCAACATGCCCTTGATCACGGCGGCGGGGAAGTACGCGCCGATCACACCGGCCCGCAAGAACCCCAGCGCCAGCTGCATCAAGCCGGCCAGCGCAATGCTCAGCAGCAGCGCCTCGAAGCTGCCCAGGGTCTGGATGGCGCTCAGCACGATGACGGTGAGGCCGGCCGCCGGACCGCTCACGCTCAGCTGGGAACCGCTGGCCCAGGACACCACCACCCCGCCCACCACGCCGGCGATGATGCCGGAAAACAGGGGGGCACCGGACGCCAGGGCGATCCCCAGGCACAGCGGCAAGGCCACCAGGAACACCACCACGCCGGACGGAATGTCGTGACGCAGATGGGCGACGTAGTAATTCAGATGCTTGTGTATCACGGGTTACCCCCGGTTGTTATTGGAATCCGGAAAACCGCCGGGACTGCGGCGGCGAATCACTCGGACGGATCGTCGTACTGATAGATGCCGTTGATCATGCTGCCGGGCGGCAGGGTGATGAGCTGCTGCAGGATGCCGTCGCCCAGGGCATAGACCCAGCCGTGCAGCACCGGCCGCTGGTCGCGCTTCCAGGCCTTCTGGATGATGGAGGTGTGGGACAGCCGCTGCACCTGCTCGATCACATTGAGCTCCACCAGACGGTCGGCCTGCTGCTGGTGGCTGGGGAGCTCCTCGATCTCGTCCTGGTGCAGACGATAGACGTCCTTGATGTGCATCAGCCACTTGTTGGTCAGCACCAAGTCCGAGCGCTGCTTGGCCAGGGCCGCGTGGACACCGCCGCAATTGTAATGGCCGCAGACGATGACATGGCTGACTTTGAGCACGTCCACGGCGTATTGCAGCACGCTTAGGCAGTTGAAGTCGGTGGTGATGACCTGGTTGGCGATGTTGCGGTGCACGAAGATCTCGCCGGGCTCGGCATTGACGATGATCTCCGCCGGCACCCGGCTGTCGGAGCAGCCGATCCACAGAAACTCCGGCTGCTGGCTGTGCTCCAGATGCTCGAAATACTCCGGCTCCTTGAGCTTTTTCTCCTCGGCCCAAGCCTTGTTTTCCAGCAGCAATTTTTCGAACGGTTTCATTGTCTTAAGTCTCCCGCAAATGGTCGCTCGTCCGGGCTGCCGCCGGAAATCGGCGGCTGCATATTTTTACAATATCGGTGTCGGCAAGATCACGAGTGTGGCAAACGATGAGCGGCGCCCTGCAGACATCGCTGTCTACGATAGCCGATAAGGCGCCCAGTTCCCCATGGCTCTCCTGATTTCTCGGCTCCAAGCCATTGCCGATGGCGAAGTGCCACACCGAAGGAAACGGAGTGGGCTGCCGACGGCATCGTACCGGTCGCCGTATCGTCGGCGATTTCCCAGCTGCATCGTACCGCCTCGCGGCCCCGTGCGTGCAGTTATGTAAAGCTCTGTTTACATTGGTCGTTGAAACGCGCTGGCCGCTGCAGGACGGCCTTCAGGCCGCCTAGGGCGTCGTCGGAAGCCGGTTTGGCGCCCTGAAGGGCGCCTTACAACGAGCCACGCCCCGGCATTCTGGGTTTCCACGGCCAATGCAGACACAGCCCGTGCAATGGCATGCGTGCATCCTTTTCCCATCCGGCACAAACCCATTCAACCAGTAAGGAAATAGGAATGATTTGTAAATATCCCTTTACAAGTTGGAGGATTTTTCTCGGATAACACACGCAACTAATTGCTTATTATGGATTTTAATAACTGGCCCACTTCATGCAATTGAGAGCACTGTCGTGTGCTCGTTGGAAAAAATCGACCCCGTCCGGGAGCCGAGAGCTGCGACAGCGGCAGCGGCACCGCACGCCGCCCGCATGGAACTCGAACTCAACACGGTGTGCCAGGGGGAAACATGACCAGTCACCATTATTCATTTGCCGGCCTCACCGGCGGTGGGAGCGCCCAACCGGCGGCCCGTTGGATTGCGATGCTCGCGCTGGCGGCGCTGGCTGCAAGCGGCGAAGCGTCGGCAGCATGCAGCCGGACCATTACGGCAGATGTGGTCGCCCTCGACCAGCCGCTGATGTTCAACCGGCTCGGAGCCACCAATGTCAACGGCATGATGTACGCCCTCAAGCGCGACGTGGTCGCCTCCGGCTCCGGCAGCCCCGGCCCGGGCAATGCCACCCTGCGGCTGGACAAGCGTCCGCGCCCGTTGGTGCTGCGCGTCGCCGCGGGCGACTGCCTCACGGTGAATTTCGAGAACTGGCTGACACCCTCCGCCAATCCCCACAACGCCCAGGTGCCGGCGATGACCGTGAACGACCAGGTGGCCGACCGCTATGCCGGCTTCCATGCCCAGGGCATGCAGTTGGTGGGCGGCATGGCGGACGACAGCAGCTTCGTCGGCAAGAACGCCGACAGCCTGGCGGCGCCGGGGGGCACCGCGGTCTACCACTGGTACGCCGAGCATGAGGGCACTTTCCTGGTAACCAGCTACGGCGCCTCCTTCGGCGGCGACGGCACCGCCGGCAACAGCGCCAACGGCCTGTTCGCGGCCGTCAACGTGGAACCGGCCGGATCGAAGTTCTACCGCAGCCAGCTGACCGAAGAAGAGATGCGCCTGGCCAGCCGCGGCACCAGTTCCCAGGGCCAGCCCATTCTGGATTACGACGCCCGCTATCCGGCCATCAACCCCGACGGCACGCCCTCGGTGTGGGCCGCGGAAGGCAAGGCGGGACTGCCCATCCTCAACATGCTGGACGGCAACCAGTTGGTCCATTCCGATCTCAATGCGGTGATCGCCGGCCCCACCCTGGACGGCAGCTTCCCCGCCAGCACCTATCCCCTGGAGAGTGTCGGCAAGCGCAACCCCTCCCTGCCCAACCGGCTCGAGGCCTTCCGCGAATTCACGGTGATTTTCCACGACGAGATGTCGGTGGCCAACGCCTTCCCCAAGTTCTACGAGAACAAGCCGGGCAACCCTCTGGGCTACACCCTCCACGCCCTGGGCGACGTGTTCATGGTCAACTACGGCTCGGCCGGGGTCGGTTCCGAGGTGATCGCCAACCGCTTGGGGGTAGGGCCCATGCACGACTGCCTGGACTGCGTCGGCGAGGAGTTCTTCCTGACCTCCCACGCGGTGGGCGACCCCGCCATGGTGGTGGACATTCCCGCCAACGTCGGGCTGGAGAACCTGGCGCCGGGCGAGGTGCCGGCACCGGGCACCACCGGCCCCAAGGCCACCATGGCCTATTACCCCGACGATCCCTCCAACGTCCATCACAGCTACACCGGCGACTTCGTCAAGTTCCGCAACCTGCACACCGGCGGCGAACACCACGTGTTCCACCTGCACAACCACCAGTGGCTGTACAACCCCAACGACGATAACGCCAACTACCTGGACGCCCAGGCCATCGGCCCCGGCTCCGGCTACACCTACGAGATCAACTTCGGCGGTTCCGGCAACCGCAACAAGAGCGCGGGCGATGCCATCTTCCACTGCCATCTCTACCCCCATTTCGCCCAGGGCATGTGGGAGCTGTGGCGCAACCATGACGTGCTGGAGACCGGCACGCCGCTGGAAGTCAGCGGCACCGGCTTCCACGGCCAGCCCTACGACCTGCTCAAGGGCAAGCCGGCGCAGACGGCCGAAGGCGTCCGTGCCCGCGCCCTGCCGGATGGCGAGATCCTCGCCGGCTCCCCGATCCCGGCGCTGGTGCCGCTGCCCGGCAAGGCCCTGCCGCCCATGCCCGGCAAGGTGGAGGTCGTCGCCAACAAGAATACCGTCACGGTAGAGCGGCCCGATGCCGACGGCAACCTGCAGCCCCAGACCATCCCGGTGGGCAGCGTGGCGCGGGTGGACCGCAGCGACGTGCTGGACCCGGCTTCGGCCGAGGCCCAGGCCCTGAGCGCCAACGCCAGCACCGCCGGCCTCAATCCGCAGCTGATCAAGAACCCCGGCTTCCCGTTCTGGATCGCCGGCATCGAAGACACCGTGGGCCAGCGCCCCACCACCCCGCCGCTGGACATGGCGCCCCGCGGTGCCGATCCCAAGGACGGCGGCTGGGACGGCGGCCTGCCGCGCCACACCCTGGACGGCATCGCCGCGATCGGCGGCCCGGCAGGCGCCTTCACCGCCCACACCAACCGGCTCGACCTGACCAAGGAAGTGCACAAGGCCAAGGCAGTCTGGTTCCCGGAGGCCGGCACCGATGTGGAAAAGGTGGCCATGGCCTTCCACGCCATCCGGCGCCATCCCAGCGTCAAGCAGAACCTGGACGGCAGCACCGCCCCGGCCGACTTCGTCACCAACGGCTCCGGCGCCCCCAAGCCCGGCTCGCCCTACCACGACCCTTGCATCGACGACGCCGGCAACCCGGTGATCGCTGGCGGCGCGCCCCAGTTCTTCACCGCCGCCGGCACCCAGGGCATGGGGCCGGTGCAGTTCGGCGCAGACAACCCGCGGGTCTACAAGGGCGCCAACATCCAGTTCGACGCGGTGCTCAACAAGGCCGGCTGGCACTATCCCCAGGAGCGCATCATCGCCCTGTGGGACGACGCCCTGCCCATCATCAACAAACAGAAGGCTCCCGAGCCCCTGGTGATGCGCAACAACACGTTCGACTGCACCATGTATCTGCACACCAACCTGACCCCCAAGGTGTTCGAACTGGACGACTATCAGGTACGCACCAGCACCGACATCATCGGCCAGCACATCCACCTGCCCAAGTGGGACCTGACCACCACCGACGGTTCCGGCAACGGCTGGAACTACGAGGACGGCACCCTGGCGCCCGATGCGGTAGTCGAGCGGATCGACGCCATCAACGCCGTCAATCCGACCGGCAGCGGCAATCCCAGCGACAGCGCCGGCCGCGCCGCAGACACCCCGCTGGTGGCGGAGGTCCATCCCTATTTCAGCCAGAAGCCGGAATGGCGCGGTGCCCGCACCACCTTGCAGCGCTGGTTCTTCGACCCCGTGGTCAATGTCGACGGGGTCCACCGCGGCCTGGGCATCATCTTCACCCACGACCACTTCGGGCCTTCCACCCATCAGCAGGCCGGCCTCTACGGCACCGTGCTGGTGGAACCGGCCGGCTCGCGCTGGGTCCACAACGAAACCGGCCAGCCGCTGTACGACGGCGTCCGCAAAGACGGCGGCCCCACCAGCTGGCAGGCGGCCATCCTCACCCATGACGTGGATGGCGACGGCCAGAACGACAGCTACCGGGAGTTCTATCTGGAATACAGCGACTTCCAGCCCGCCTACCTGCCCGGCGTCTACGTCGGCCGCAGCCAGGACGGCTCGCTGGGTTCGCCCCCGGATGCGACCACCTACAAGAGCGCCATCAATCCGCCTCACATGGCCGATCTGGGTTTGACCGATCCCATCAACATCGTGGCCCATGCCTCCAGCTGTCCGGACGGATCGCCACGGCCGTGTCCCGAAGGCATCTCCGCCGCCGATCCCGGCACCATGGTGGTCAACTACCGCAACGAGCCGCTGGCGCTGCGCATCTACGATCCGTCCAAGACCGGTCCGGACGGCAAGTCCGGCGCCCAGGCCGACGGCCAGGCCGGTGATCTGGCCTACGCCCTGCAAAGCCGTACCGACCGCAAGATCGCGGCGATGAACCGGCAGCCCACCGCCGGCAACAACCCCGGCGTCAGCGGCACCGCGTTCCCTCCGCCGCTGCACCCGCGCCCGGCAGCGATACGGCCCGGCGATCCCTTCACGCCGATGCTGCGCACCTATTACGGCGACCGCGTCCGCATCAAGATCCAGGCGGGCGGCGACGAGGAGATGCACAACGCCACCATCCACGGCATGAAGTGGCTGCAGGGAGGCTCCGGCTTCGGCTTCGATCCCATTTCCGGGTGGCGCAACAGCCAGCAGGCGGCGATCTCGGAGCAGTTCAGCTTCGCGGCACCGGCCTTGCCCATCCTCGGCAAGAACCTGGACACGGAAAAGCGCAGCGACTACTTGTACAGCACCGACGCCAGTTCCGACGGCTACTGGAACGGCACCTGGGGATTGATGCGCACCTACGGCAAGGGTGCCCGTACCGACCTCTATCAGATGCCGAACAATCCGCAGACCAGTCTGCCCATGACCATCACCAACCGCACCGAGTTCAACGGCGTCTGTCCGCTGACCGCACCGGCGCGGAGCTACGACGTCAGCGCGGTGCTGGCCAACGACGTGCTGGGCAACGCCGTCGGCGCCACGATTCCGGCGGCCAATGCCGGCGGCGGCACGCTCAATCCCAACGGCGGTACCCTGGTCTACAACCCGCGCGTCTCCGGCCACAAGGGCGGGGTACTGCACGATCCCACCGCCATGCTGTACGTGCCGACCGCAGACCTGGAGGCCAAGCCGGGCATCGACGCCATCAACACTCCCGGCTGCTTCACGCCGGCCACGGCGAGAAAGCCGGCGACCTTCAACCCGACGCTGATGACCTGCCCGGCCAGCGCCATGAAGCTGAAGGACAGCGCCCCGGTGGAACCCATCGTGATGCGCGCCGCCGCCGGCGACTGCATCCGGGTCACCCTGCGCAACCGCATCGGCCAGGCCAGCGCGCCGGACCTGGACGCTTTCAAGCAGTGGTACCGTATCGTGCCGCGCGACACCGGCAATGGCAGCGGCATGACCACCTTCAACGCCAACCTGGTGCGGCCTTCCGCCACGGTGGGTCTGCACGCGGGCCTGGTGGCCTACGACCTGACCAACTCCGACGGTTCGGTGGTGGGACTGAACGGCGCCAACAGGACCCTGGCGGACCCCCTGGACAACCCGCTGACCGCGGCCGACGAACGCATCGAGCGCTACACCTGGTACGCCGGCGACCTGAGCCTGGTTCCGGGAGCCTCCGCCGGCCAGTACAAGCTGGTAGCCACACCTGTCGAGTTCGGCGGCATCAACCTGATGCCCACCGACAAGATGGAGCAGGGCCAGAAGTCCATGGTCGGCGCCCTGGTCATCGAACCGAAGGGTTCCACCTGGACCGAAGCGGAGACGGTGCGTGACCACCAGACCGCCGACCCTGCGGCTCTGCGGCTGACCCGGACCTCCGCCGAAGTCACCACCGCTTCCGGTAAAAAGTTCAAGGACTTCGTTGCGGTGCTGCAAAAGGGCCTGACCCAGCGCTACGGCGACGGCTCGCCGGTGGAAGACACCGATGCGGAGACCGTGGTGGCGGAGGATTCCGAGGACTCCGGCCAGATGGCGATCAACTACGGCTCCGAGCCCATGTGGTTCCGCTTCGACTTGGCGCCCAACTCAGCCTTCATCGGCGGCGACCCGGAACATCCGGGCATGGGTCCGGCCCTGGGCGACGTGGCCGATGCCCACACCGCCTACAGCAACGAGCGCGGCGGTGCGGAAGACCCGGTCACGCCGGTGTTCAAGGTCCAGCCGGGCCAGGAGTTCCGCCTGCATGTGGTGCAGCCCACCGGTCCAGCCCGGCCCACCGTGTTCAACCTGCACGGCCACGACTGGCAAAGGGCGCCCTATGTCTGCCCCGGCTCGGCCTACCACGGGCTTTCCGGCAACTGCAAGCCCACCGGCTTCTTCCCCACCCTGGCAGGATTCGAGGTGGGGTCCCAGGCCATCGGCACCAACCCCTTGGGCAACTACCTGGGCGGCCAGGACTCGATGCTGCCGGCATCCCACCTGGATGTGCTGGTGCCCAGCGCGGGCGGCGCCAACGCCGTGCCCGGCGACTACCTGTTCCGCGACCAGCAGGGCCTCGGCAACCTGGGCGGTCTGTGGGGCATCATCCGGGTGGAATGAACCCAGCAGGGGCCGCCACGGAGCGGCGGCCCTGGACTATCTTTGTTGCGATTCACTCTTGATGGGGGCGGTGACGCCCCCTGTTCTTTTCCGCCGCTCGCGGAATGCCGATGAGGAGACCGAACCATGAGATTTAGGACGATCGCCGCCCTGTGGCTGGCGCTGGCGATGACCGCCCCGGCCCTGGCCGCCAAGAAACCTGCGGCCAAGCCAGCAGACGCCAACACCCAGCGCGTCGAGGAGAAAGGCGTGGCGGTGGAGTTCTCCCTGACCCCGGCCGAAGGCAAAGGGGAACTGATGGAAGGCGACTACGCCGATCTGAGCTTCCGCATCACCGACGCCCAGACCCGCCGGCCCCTCAAGGGCCGCACGCCGGGGGTGTGGCTCGACACCGTCAAGAGCCTGTCGCAGAAGGAGGGCGGCGGCTGCAAGGACAAGATCGAGACCTTTCTGAAAGGCATGGCAGGGGTGCGCCCCATGCTGGACCTGAACAGCTACTACCTGCTGGTGTTCAACCAGGACGCCAGCATCTCGGTGATCGACCCGCTGGTGGGGGTGAGCGGCCGCACCAACCTGTTCGCCACCATCATCCTCAACCGGCCCCCCGCCGACTGGGTCCAGTCCCGCGACGGCAAGCGGCTGTTCGTCAGCATGCCGGAGGCCGGCCAGCTGGCGGTGGTGGACACCGAGAGCTTCAAGGTGATCGCCAACGTGGAAGCCGGCAGCAAGCCACGCCGGCTGTCCCTGCAGCCGGACGGGCATTATCTGTGGGTGGGCAACGAGGACGGCGTCAGCGCCATCGACACCGAGACCCTCAAGACCGCCGGCCACATCGCAACCGGCAAGGGCCACCACGAACTGGCCTTCACCGCCGACGACAGCCGGGCCTTCGTCAGCAACCGCGACGACGGCACGGTATCGGTGATCGACATCCGCAGCCTGAAGAAGCTGGCCGACCTCAAGACCGGCAGCCTGCCCATCGCCCTGGCCTATTCGGCCGCCGCCCGCGCCCTCTACGTGGCCGACGGCGCCGACGGCAGCATCGCGGTGATCAGCGGCGAACAGCCAAGGATCGCCGCCACCATCGCAGCCAAGCCGGGGCTGGGGCCGATGAAGACGACCCCGGACGGCCGTTGGCTGTTGGCCCTCAACAGCCAGGAAAGCAAGGTCCACGTGATCGAGGTCGCCACCAACCGGCTGCTGCAGGACATCCCGGTGGGGGGCAGCCCCTACGAGATCGCCTTCAGCACCGATTTCGCCTATGTCCGCTCCCTGGACAGCGAGCACGTGGGGATGATCGCCCTGAGCCGGCTGGGCCAGGACACGGCCCTCCAGACCAGCAGCTTCACCGCCGGCACCGCGCCGCCCAAACAGGTGGCGGACCTGGGGATCGGAACCGCCATGGCCGCCGCGGTGGGGGAAGCCGCCATGCTGGTGGCGAGCCCCGCCGACAACCTGGTGTATTACTACATGGAAGGCATGCTGGCGCCCTCCGGCAACTTCCGCAACCCGGCCCACAGCGCCCGCGGCATCGCCGTGGTCGACCGCAGCATCAAGGAGATCAAGCCCGGCCAATATTCCGCCCGGGTGAAGATTCCGGCGGCGGGGGAATACGACGTGGCCTTCCTGCTGGAATCGCCCCGCCTCATCCATTGCTTCCACGCCAAGGCCGCCGCCGATCCCCAGCTGGCGGAGCAGCTCAAGCCGCTGGAGATCACCTACCTCACCCAACAGCGCCGGGCCGCGGTGGGCCAGACCCTGACCCTGAAGTTCCGCATCGACGACCCCAAAGCACACACGCCGAAACCCGGTCTCGGCGTCAAGGTGCTCTACTATCTGGCGCCGGGCCTGATGCGCACCGAAATCGCCGCCCGAGAACTGGGCGAAGGGGTATACCAGGCCGACCTCGCCATCAAGCGCGCCGGCGCCTATTATGCCTATGTGGCTGTTCCGTCGGAGAAGCTGGGATACGGCGACCTGCCGGTGTTCAGCCTGATCGCGGCGGAGCCGGTGAAACCGGCGGGGCCGAGGTAGGTTGGGCTAGCGCAGCGTAGCCCAACGATGACCTTGTCTTCCTTGCAGATGTCGGAATGCTCGGTTCCTTCCTGCCTCCGGAAATGTTGGAATTCCTTTCAGCGGCGTAGGTTGGGTTAATGGCTCCATCGTTAACCCAACATTTTCTGCCGGATCCACCCGCCCACGTTGGGTTACGAAGAGCCGTAACCCAACCTACCTGCTTGCGGGAGGGAGCTTGAGTCCCCGATCGAACGCCGACCTAAGGCGGCAGCAACACCTCCACCTTACCCTCGCGCCGCAGGCCCTGCAGATGCTCCCGCAGCCGCTGCTGCGCCTTCTCCCCCTGCAGATGAGCCCGCGCCGGTTCGCGCGCTTCCGCCTCTGGCAGCACCCCGCTGCGGCGGCCTTCCAGCTTCAGGAGATGGCAGCCGGTCTCGGTTTCCACCGGCTCGGACACCTGTCCGGGCTTGAGGGTGAAGGCGGCCCGGTCCAGATCGGGAGGCAGCTGGCCGCGGGAGACGAAACCCACTTCGCCCCCGTCGGCGGCGTTCTCCGCCTGGGAATGGCGCCGCGCCAGCTCGGCGAAATCGGCGCCGCGCCGCCGCGCCTGCGCCAGCAGCGCGCGGCAGCGCCCACCGTCGCCGGCGATCAGGATGTGGCGCAGCCGGATCTGCTCGGGGATGGCGAAGCGCTTGGGGTTGGCCCGGTAGAACCGGCGCACCTCGGCGTCGGTCACCGTGATGCCGGCCTGGATGCGCTCCTCCACCAGCCGTTTCACCGCCAGCTGGCGGGCCAGGTAGCCGCGGTAGCCGGCTTCGTCGAAACCGCCCTGCTGGAGGCGCCGGGCGAAGGCCTCTGGGGTCTTGAAGTTGGCCCGCATGCGCTCCAGAGCCTGGTCGATTTCCGCAGGAGCCGCGGCGATCCCCAGCCGCGCCGCCTCCTGCCCGAGCAACTCCTCATCGATCAGCGCGTCCAACGCCTCGCGGCGCAGCTTGCGCAGCGCCTCCGGATTGCGGATGGTGGCCACGTTGCGGCCGCGCTCGGCCAGGTAGTCGTCGAAGTAATGCTGAAACCTTTCGGCACCGATGTCCTGCCCATCGATGCGCGCCACCAGTCCGAAATTCTCGGCTGCCGCATCGGCGACCGCGAACAGCAGCACCAGTATCAACCTCCGCAACACAGCAACCATGACCGTTGATCCACACATACCAGAGAAAACCCCAGGACTCAGCCGCAATGCTGATGAAATAAGGAACCCTACCCAGGAACCTGCGGCCCATGGCCGCGCCTTGTTTCCTTCTCCCTCTGGGAGAAGGTGGCCCGAAGGGCCGGATGAGGGAGAGAGACCGCTCGGTTCCAGGGCACAATCCACGGGCCATGGGGCCGAGTGGTCTCTCCCCGCGGGAAGGTCCGCGACTAAAGCGGACGTTTGCGATTGGAGGAGCGGCAGGGTGAGGGCCAAAGCGTCAAATGATTCAACGACTTCGCCGCAAGTATTGAGCGCTCCAGGCCCTCACCCCAACCGGCTCCGCCCCCCTCGCTCCGCTCTCCCCGCAGGAGAGGGGCTTAATTCAACGACATTGGGACTCAGCCGCCCCGGACCCAGCGGCCCAAGTGTAGGCCCGAATCGCGGCGGACGGCAGCGGCTGGCCTGGCTCACCCTGCTGGCGGCGCTGCTGGTGCCGCTCCCCGGTGTCGCCGCCCAGGACGCGGCCCCAAGCGCCGACGTCCGCCTGGTGGACGCGTCCCTGTTGGACCAGGACGGCCACGCCCTCCGCTTCGCCACAGAGGCGGTGGGCGAACACATCGTCGCCATCAACTTCGTCTACACCGGCTGCACCACCCTGTGCCCGCTGACCTCGGCCACCTTCCACAAGGTCCAGGGACTGCTGAAATCCAAGCCGAACGAGGACATCCGCCTGATCTCCCTGAGTCTGGACCCGGCCACCGACACCCCCGACCGGCTCAAGGACTATGCCGCCCGCCACCACGCCGGTCCCGGCTGGCTGTGGCTGACCGGCCAGCGCGCCGACGTGGAGGCGGTGTTGAAGGGACTCGGCGCCTATACCCCGGAGTTTCGCGATCACCCGCCCCAGGTGCTGGTGGGGGATGGCAGGAGCGGGCAATGGACCCGCTTCAACAGCCTGCCGGCGCCGGACCGCATCCGCACCGAGCTGGAGCGCTACCGCGCCTCCCGCCGCCATGACTGAGCCACCGCGCCGGCTCCTGGCGGCCCTGCTGCTGATGGCCTGCGCCGGCTCCGCTGTGGCGCTGACGCCCCCGGAAACTCGCGGCAAGGCGCTCTACTTCGGCGGCATCGGCAGCGGCGGCCGACCGATCAAGGCCCTTCTCGCTGGCGGCAGCGAACCGATAGAGGCCGACACGGTTCCCTGCGCCGGCTGCCACGGCGAAGACGGCCGCGGCCGCAGCGAAGGCGGCATCGTGCCCGGCGACATCACCTGGTCCAGCCTCACCAAGCCCTACGGCCACAGCCACGGCACCCACCGCAAGCATCCCGCCTTCAACGAACGCAGCCTGGCGGCGGCGGTGAGCAAAGGCGTCGACCCGGCCGGCAATGCGCTGGATCCCATCATGCCGCGCTATGTCCTCAGCCGCGCCGACCTGGCGGCGCTGACCGCCTATCTCAAGCGCATCGAGTCGGACCCGCCCCCCGGCATCGAGGGCGACCGCCTGCGGCTCGGCGTGATCGTGCCGCTGCAGGGTCCGCAGGAGCCGGCCGGGCGCGACCTGCTGGCGCTGCTGACCGCCTATCTGGACGATATGAACAGCCGCGGCGGCATTTACAACCGGCGCATCGAACTGGTGACCGCCGAAGCAACGCCGGACCGGCAGCAGACCCTGGCGAATGCGCGCAGGCTGGTCACGGATACGCCGGTACTGGCGGTGATCGGCGCCCTGATCCCGGCCCACGAAGCGGCGGTGGCGGAACTGCTGGAGCGCGCCGGGGTACCCTTGATCGGCGCGGTTTCCGACTTTCCCCTGGTCACCGGCCGCACTGGTTTTTACCTGGCGGAAGGACTGCCGGCACGGCTGCGGGCGCTGCTGGACCGCGCCGGCAGCGGCCTGTTGCCGGCAGCGCCCCGGCTGGCGGTGATCCACCCCGACGGCGAGGGTTACCGGCCGCTGCTGGAGGCCCTCGATACCGCCGCGGGGGCCAGGAACTGGCCCCGGCCGCTGCGGCCGGCCGATGCGGGCGGTGACAGCGCCGATGCAGTGGTGTTCATCGGCAGCGACACCGAGTTGGCAACCTACATCGCCGGCCATAGGGACGTGGATCACCCCCTCTACCTGTTCCTGCCGACCGGTGCCGCGGTCGGCGGCGCCCTGTTCGACCTGCCCGCCGAGGTGACCGGCCGCATCCTGATCGGCCTGCCCTTCCCTCCCCCCGATCCGGCCAATGCCGCCCTGAGGGGCTGGCAGCGCGAGGCCGGGGTCGGCGACCGCAGCCGCTATGCCGAGGCGCTGGTCCTGGGCGCCGCGCAAGTCGTCACGGAAGGTCTCAAGCGCGCCGGCTCGGACTTGAGCCGCGCCAAGCTGGTCGCCGCGCTGGAAAGCCTGGGCACGATTGAACCGGCGCCGTTGCCGCAGCTCAGCTTCGGCGCTTCCCGCCACGTGGGCCGGGTGGGGGCGAGCGTGGTCGCCATCGACCGGGCGCACCGACGATTCCGGGAACTGGGCGGTTCCGTGCCTGCGCCTTGAGATTCATCCTGCGGCGGAATGGTCGGCTGAAGAAGCCCACAGGCCCTGAGGTCTTCGGCGGCGGGTTGAAACCCGCCCTACGCCTTCTCCCCCGCGGAGCCGGGGGTGAGGGCGATAGGCGCATCCATTGCGTTGGCGGGCTGAAGCCCGCCCTACGGCGCCGTTCAGCGGCGCGTCACCGCCAGCTTGTGGCCGCCCCTGGGCCGCAGGGTCACTTCGATCTCCGGCTGCACGCTAGCCCCCGCCAACGGCTCGAAGCGGAACCGGCGGGCGATCAGCGCCATCAGCAGGAGTGCTTCCTCCATGGCGAAGGAGCTGCCGACGCAGACCCGAGGGCCGGCGCCGAAGGGCATGAAGGCGAGCCGGTGGCGGGACGGCGCGCTGCCGGGCAGGAAGCGCTCGGGACGGAAGGCGTCCGGCTCCTCCCAAAACTCGGGGTGGCGCTGGATGTTGAACAGGTTGATCAAAACCCGCGCCCCTGCCGGCAGCTCGAATCCCCCCAGCTGCTCGGGCGCCGCGGTTTTGCGCTGCAGCACCACCGCCGGCGGATAGAGCCTCAAGGCCTCCTCCAGCACCGCCCGCGCCCACGGCAGCCTGGGCAAATCGGCCACCGAGGGCGGCGCATCGCCCAGTACCTCCACCAGTTCGCGGTACAGCCGCTCCTGGGCCTCCGGATGGATCGACAGCAGATGCCAGACCCAGCCGAGGGTCACCGCGGTGGTCTCATGGCCGGCGGCGAACACGGTCAGCACCTCGTCGCGGATCTGGCGCTCGTCCATGGCCCGGCCCTGTGGGTCGCGCGCAGCCAGCAACTGGTCCAGCAGGTCGCCGGCCAACGGCCCGGCGGCGCGCCGCTCCCGAATCAGGCCATAGACGAAGTCGTCCAGAAGCCCCATGGCGCGCAGGAATGCCCGCCGGCGCGGCGTCGGCAGCCAGCGCGGCGGCCGCAGCGGCGTGCGGTGATCGTTGGCGGCATAACGCAGCACCGTCTGCAGGGCCTCGGCGAAAGCGTCGAAGCGATCCAGCACGCTGGTATGGAACATGGTGCGGGTGATGACCTCCAGGGTGGTGTGCATCATCGCGGTACTGACGTTCGCCACGCCAGCGGGCGGCAGCGACTCCCAGCTCCGGCACAGGCTCAGGCCGGCGGCGAGGATCTCGTCCTGGTAGCCGGCCATGCGGCTGCGGGCGAAGAGCGGCTGGATCAGCCGCCGCTGGCGCTGCCACAGCTCGCCGCGGCTGGTGACCAGGCCCTGCCCCAGGATCAGGGCCACGCCGTCGGGCCGCTCCGGCTCGTAGGTCTTCCGGTAACGGTCCTGGCCGCCCGTCAGCACCTCCTCGGCCAGCTGGGGATGGCTCGCCAGATAGAACCGGCGCGGTCCCAGCCGGAACCGCAGCAAGTCGCCGTAACACATCTGCCAGTGCCGCATGGTGTGCAGCGGATCGGCGCGGAAATCGAGGAAGTTGCCCAGCAGGGGCAAGGCGGATGGACCGGGTACGGAAGAGGAATCCATGTCGGGTACGGCGGATCAGGCGGAGCGGTTTTCGGGAAGGCCGGCGCCGCAAGGCTGGGGCTCCGCCAATGTCAGCATGATAGGGGGAAAGCAGCCGATCAGGGAGACTGACGCGGCGGTGCGAACCCCGACAATCCGCTCAGGCAGCACCGTACTTGGCCGAAATGCGCCAAACGCCAGGCGTAGGGAAATATTTCCAGGAACTTGATTAAGCAGCTATTTTGACACCGCTTCGCCCGACGGACAGCGTGGAACGGAGATTGCTGCATCATCCCGGTATCCCGCTTCGGAGTCTGATCATGATCGAAACCGCCATCGTCGGTGCCGGCCTCTGCGGGCTCGTCATCGCCCGCGAACTGCAGCGCCAGGGGGTCTCCTATGCCGTGTTCGAGGCGCGCGGACGCCTGGGCGGGCGGGTGTTGACCGCCCTGAATGCCACCACCGGACTGGCGGTGGACCTGGGGCCGGCCTGGTACTGGCCGGAAACCGAGCCGCGCATGGCCCGCCTGGTGGACGAACTGGGTTTGGAGAGCTTTCCCCAGCACGACACCGGCGAGCTGCTGAACCTGGCCGATCACGACCGCGCCCCGGAAGTGCTGCAGCGCCCCAAGCTGCACGACGGCGCGCGCCGATTGGAAGGCGGCATGGGCAGCCTGATCCGGGCGCTGAGCGCGGAGCTGCCCGAATCCACCCTGCGGCTGGAGCACGAACTGGTGCGGCTGGCCGACCGGGGCGACCACCTGTTGCTGGAGTTTCGGCACGGCGAAGCCTCGATCGAGGTTCCGGTCCGCCGCGTCGTGCTGGCGCTGCCGCCCCGACTGCTGGAACAGCGGGTCGAATTCCAGCCGGCGCTGGACGATGAACTGCGCCAGATCCTGCGCGCGACCCCAACCTGGATGGCGACCCAGGCGAAAGCGGTGGTGGTCTACCGGCAAGCCTTCTGGCGCCAACAGGGCCATTCCGGCAATGCCTTGGTGAGTCACGGTCACGCCGTCCTGGGGGAAATCTTCGATGCCTGCGATGCCGACGGCGAGCGGGCAGCCCTTGGCGGCTTCTTCAGCTTGCCACCCGATCTGCGTGCGTCCCTGCAGCCGGGCATGGCCATGCTGATCTCCAGCCAGCTGACCCAGGTGTTCGGTCCGGACGCCGAGACCGGCCGGCAATACCTGCAGGACTGGGCGAGCGAAGCCTGGACCTGCGCCGATCTGGACCGGACCGACCCCGCCCTTCAGCTGGCCAACGGCCATCCCGCGCTGCGCCAAGAGCACTGGGGAGGCCGGCTGCATTTCGCCGGCACCGAAACCGCCGCTTACGGCGGCGGTCACCTGGAAGGCGCCCTGGATGCCGCCGCCCGCGTGCTGCGCGCCCTGCAGTCCATGGGGCAATCGGCCGGCGCGACCGGCGACAATGCCGCCAGCCTGGGCCTGTTGAGCAGTTGGATCGAGGCGCAGCAGCCGGCCGCGTTCGAGCGCTACCGCCGGCTGTTCCAGCAGGACCTGGCGCTGCAGGTCAAACATCAGCTCACCCAGCGCGCCGTGCTCACCACCATGGAACAAATCTACGGCGAAGCCTTGGCGCTGCTGCAGCAACTGCCGTTTTCCGACGGGACACCGCCCCGACAGGGCCGCTCGGCGCTGACACCCCAGGTGCTGGCGGCCTTCGGCGGCTTCAACAAGACCCTGCTGGAACAGGTGGTCGACTACAACCGCAGTTCCTGCGCCATCTCCAACTTCCCCGATGAACACCAGCTGCCGCCCGAATACCTGGAAACCATCGCCCGCGACCTGGCCGCCGCCTGGCGCGAGTTCGCCCTCTCCGTCAACCAGCTGCTGCTGGCGAAGACCGGCATGGCCGAAGCGGCGTGACGCGGACGCCATGGCATCACCGACCTGACTCGTCAATGACCGACTCCCCTTTGCTCCTTGCTGTCGCCACCCAGGAAAACCTGGCCATCAGCGAACACTTCGGCCACGCCAAGCGCTTCAGCATCTACCGGGTGACGCCGGAACAATGCCGGTTGTTGGAAAGCCGCGAGGTGGACCACTATTGCCTGGGCCAGCATTCCAGCCAATCCGCCATGGAGGGCATCCTGGAAGCCATCAAGGATTGCCAAGCGGTGTTCGTCGCCAAGATCGGCGACGGCCCCACCGCCAAGCTGGCGGCCATCGGAGTACGCGCCGTTGCCGGCTATGCCTACGAAGCCATCGAGCCATCCCTGCTGGACTATGCCCGCCGCATCGCCACCGGCGAGGAACCGGCATGAGCGCCGACGATGTCGCCGCGTGGGTGGCTTCCCACTCCTTGGAACCCATCCAGGTGGACTGCGTCACCGCGGTGATGCTCAAGATCCTCGACGGCAAGTGCAAGATGCGGGAGACCGAGAAACCGGTGATGGAACGGCTCTACGACACGGTCAAGGCCCAACCGGGCCAGGTGCTGGAGACCGCCGTGCACGGGCTGATCGCCGAGGCGCGCGGCAATCTGCACGAGGACATGAAGCTGCGGGTCTACGAACAGCGGCTGCTGGCCGAGACCGCCATCTCCCGGCCGGTGATGAAGGGCTTCAAGGCCATGATCCGAAGCGAGGAACTGCTGGATGGCACCGACACGGAGGAGAACGGCCCATGATGAAGTTCTACATGACCCCCGGCTCCTGCTCCACCGGCATCCACATCCTGCTGGAGGAAATCGGCCTGGTGTTCGAGGCCTACATCATCGACCTGCTGGCCGGCGACCAGTACAAGGACAAATACCTGGCCATCAATCCCAAGGGCACCATCCCGACCCTGCTGCGTGACGACGGCACCGCCATCCCCGACTCGCCGCGGCATCAGTACGTTTGTACCGGTACGAATGACCCATGGACTCGGGCGATTTATCGGGCAATGATTCCAGCCTCCTCGCCATAGGGCGCCCTTCAGGACCGCAATCCGGCGTCTGATGCGGCGAGACCGCCCGCAGGCCGTCCTCTAGCGGTAAATCGGATTTCAACGATTTACGCAGACCGCGCCATTCCGAGGGGTTGATCTCGGCGTCCAGATTTCTCTGCGGCAGATGTTATGGAACATACGACAGGAGATAAGCAAGGCGGCTCGCTGCCGATTCCAGGCGTGGTGGCGATCTGCCTGGCGTTACTGGGCATCATCGTTCCGCATCTGCCATCGCTGGAAAGCTCGCGCCCGGAAAACCTCGGGAACGCAGGATTCCTTTGGCACGATATCGAAGATGTGGATGCCCGATTATGGCAGGATCCGTTTGCCGCCGTGACCGGTCATGAGTTTGACAGGCTGACGGCCGCGGTTCCCGGAATCGGCGCGGGGACGGCCGACGATCCTCCCGGCTGCGGGAGCCGTTCGTCGCGTCACCACGATTTTGAAACGCTCGTCGGCTGTATCAGGGAACGGATCGGCGCGCAAGGGGAAAAAGAGTTATTGGTCCTCGGGATTCTGGTGTCCGGCGGCCCTTACAGCGAAGATGCCGAAGTTCGCATGAGGACGCGTTATGCCGTACTTTCCGGCTTATCGGTCGGCCGATATTTTCCGGAAGACGCCAAACATATCGGCTATTTTCGTAGCCCACGGACCGACTCCGCTCAACTGCCGGAAGCGATCCCCTTCGAATGGTTTCTCCATGATCCCGAAAAGCGCGGTGAGCACGATGATCGTGCTGGCCATGTCCCGGCAATTCTCCTGTTGTGGCTGGATGAATCGGCTTTCGCCGGCGCCCCCTTGGAAAAGGCCCGGCAACTCGAGGACAGCTTTGGCCAATATCTCGGAAGGCCGGCGCCTGAAAGGGGCCTGACATTCCGTTTCATCGGGCCTTCCGGTTCCGACACGCTGCGCGCCATGGCAAATGAAGTCGCCAGGTCGGGCACGCCGGAATCCCAGGACGAAATGCTCCGCCTGACGGGGGAGTTCGTCAATGCCGGCGCCACCGTCGATCCCGCCTACCTGCGCGATACCGATGGCGAGCAGTCTTCAATCCCCCTGCCCATCCGCACCACCCTGACGGATCGCAAACTGGCGGAGGCGATACTGGGAGAATTGCGCCTGCGCGGCATCGATCCGGGCTGCAATTTTGCCGATGATTTCTTCAGCTGCTATCAGTCGCAATACAAAAATCACCGTATCGCCCTCATTTCGGAATGGGATACCTTTTACGGCCGGCAAGGGTTTCCTCGGGCCATGGAAGATGCGTTGACCATATCGGCAAGAAATCACTGTGAGAAGATCGAGCTCATCCAGGAAAAACACCGGCAACGGTGCGAGGATGTGACTTTGCCATCGATACAAAGATTCGGCTATATGCGCGGCCTCGACGGCATGATTCCATCGGGGAAGCTGCCCTCCAAATCGGCCAATGGGAACAGACCGCCGGAGGCGAACGGCAATAAAGCATCCGTGGAGCGTCCCGAGGGACATAGCCAAAAGGATTATCTGCGCCGATTGGGGGAACGGATAGAGGCGTTTAACCGGGACGCAAAACGCAAGGGGCAAGGAGAAATCGGCGCCATAGGAATAGTGGGTAGCGATACTTACGACAAACTGCTCATTCTGAAGGCTTTGCGGGCAAAATTTCCGGGTACGCTGTTTTTCACGACCGATCTCGATACGCGGCTGCTGCATCCCGAGGAGATCGAGAACACGCGGAATGTGATCGTTGCATCCAGTTTCGGATTGGAGCTCGGCGAGGAGTTTCAGCAGGGAGTTCCGCCGTTTCGGGACAGCAGTCAAACGGCCTATTTCTTGGCTACTCAATATTTGCTCTGCGCTACCCGCAGCTCGCAAGAGAGGCACCATCTTTGCACCGAGGTGACTGGATTAAATCAAAAGGAAAAAGATCGATCGAGAATCCAGCAGGAGCTCGATTCCAGGATTTGCCAGCCGAGACTCTTTGAACTGGGTCTCGGGGCGCCGGTTGCGTTGGGAAATTCCGTGGAGCCGTCAGGACCATGTGCTCCGGAAGACTTTCATCCGCGTCTCGGCGGGTTTGGCCATGGCGCTTCGTTTTGGATACTGGCGGGAACGATAGTGCTCTCGCTTGGTATCCTGGGGGCTCTCATGAACGCGGGTGTAAGCCGCGCCTGGCGCAGGCTGCAGGCCAATTCCGCGGAACGGGCGCTTCGGCTCCGGCAGATTCTCGAGATATGGAAGCAGTCGCCGGTGCGAGCGCTGTCCAGGACCGTACTGCCGCTGGTCCTGTTATCCCTCGTTGTTTTGGCAGTTTGGGATGTTTGCCTCGGCGATCAAGGCGAGCCCTTCGCCTGGGCCGAGGGCGTCAGCATGTGGCCGACGGAAATCATCCGGCTGCTGGCTTTCCTGTGTGGTTGCTGGTTTATCGCAGCGGCGCCGAGGTATTTGCAGGCGGGCAAGGAGACCATCGACAGGCAGTTCTTCGGAGGGCGCGCACCGGAAGATCCCGAAAAACCCTCCTGGGCGGACGTACTGGTTTCACCCTGGGCCGAACCCAAGCCGGCGCAGGGCGGTCACGCCGGACGCCCCAACAAGGTTCATGCATACGGGCTTTGGTCCTGGTATTCCTCGGGAACCTCGACCGCCCGAAGGGATTATTGGGTCATCGCCGCAACGCTTGTGTTCTTTGTGTTCGGACTGTTGCTTCTGGAGGCGTCCGACATGCCCAACATACCTTTCCGAGGAAACGCCATATATTATTTGGACCGCGTAATCGCCTATGCGACGGCCTTGGTTTATGTCGGTCTGGTGATGCTGGCTTTTCACGTGACCCAGTTCAGCGTGCATATGATCACCCGGCTGGCCCAAACCCCGTCGATTTGGCCGGACGCCACCTTGGCGAAGTTCGGGCTGAGGCCGAAGGATTCCGAGCCCGATCCGGTAGAACGGCTTCGCAAGGACCTCGATGAAAAAGACGAATACTTTCTTGACGAACTGCTGGATATTCGGTTCATCTCCGAGCATACCAAGGCCGTCGGCAAGATCGTCTACTATCCGTTTCTGTTGCTGGCCTTGCTCGTTTTTGCAAGGAGCAGAGTCTTCGATGATTGGGACAAGCCCATAGGCCTGGTCCTGATCCTGTTGTTGAGCGGCGGAATCGCCCTAATCAGCACCTGGCTTTTGCGGCGGGCTGCGGAAACCGCCAGACAACAGATTCTGGAACAACTCAATGTCATGCTGCGGGCGCTTTGCCTGTATCGGGAAGAGGCGGCACGGATATTGGAAAAGCAAACTTTGCAGGCCATCGAAGAAATACGTTCGAACCGGCAGGGGGCATTCATGTCCATCACCCAGGAGCCGGCGGTTCAGGCCGTTATGTTGCCGCTGGGTGGTTGGGGGATGCAAGAGCTGTTGAAATATTTCATAATCGTCGGGCTTTAGTCGGTGCTCATACATGGCAGACAAAAAGGGGGCACGCCACGATGAAGGTGTCGCGGCGGTCGCGCTTGATCAATATCGTGTCTGACCCCTTTATTTCTGGACCCCTTTATTTTCTGCGCGGGCTAATTGGGCTCAGCCCCGACAAATGCGCCTCGTTCCTCGGCAGCATCCTATGAGCGCACCTTATCGCGTTATGCGTTGTGCCTAAATGCTGGTTTAGATTGCTGCGCCATCACAGGAAAAAGCGTCGCACCAGTTAATCCTTCCTTAATAATGGCGCTTCGCGTATGCGTGCCAACCAATACGGCAAAAGTCTTGCCTTCATTGTGCCCAAACATACAATCTGACCGAAATATTCCGTCGGTTATTGGAAATAACGCATCTCTCAATACCAGGCTATCAAATATACTACCTACTCTAAGACCGCATGATTGGCATTGTTCTCCATGTTTAACACCAGAAGCAAACTCATCTATCACCAACTGTCTTGATGGCTTCAGAAAATAATATTCCTCTCTATTAGTCACTGGAATAAACGCTATATCCGATATCCCATATTCGTTAAAAGCATGAACTGCTCGACGTGACACGATAGTCCTGTTATCGTAGGTACAACTAATGTCATACTTCTTCATGATAGCGAGATTTCTCGGCACGTAATCGTCCTGCAAACAAACCCGGCATCCGTTACATAGAACACCGGGCGGCGCATCATTAAAGAATCGCGCACCGCAATCTGCGCCTATCAGTAAATATGCAGCAATCATTTTATGAGATGCCCGAATTGACCAAAAAATGAATCCGCAACGTCCCCGTATACGGCGCCAGGCCCGCGATAAAAGTCTGCCAACCCTTTAAGCCTTTCTTCAGGAGTAGTCCGGAATCTCACAAAAGCCCCATTATTCCAGCGGCCGTGACAAAGCTTTGGGTGCTCTCTTCCGAAAAAATCCTGCATATCATTGTGTAGTCTGCGGTGCCTCGCCCTGCTCATTGGAAGTAATTCTTGGTCTTCTGGACCACCAAGATAGTCTGGCCAAGAATGATGTTTCTCAGTATTTGCCGGTTGCCAGTTATCGTCATCATCGTCGGGCGGCAACCCCATAAAATCAGACAGCCCGCCCCACCTTGTTGGGCCGTACAACGCGTCAGGAATAAACGGGGTCGGACACGATTTCTTTCCGCTACGATGAACGTGACGTTTGTCGCGACGGTGGTGTTTGACTAATATCGTGTCTGACCCCTTATCTTCTTCCTTATCTTCTTTGCCTTATCGACATTATGCCCTATTACATCGGGGTCGCTCCTTCGTGGTGGCGCATAGCCTCTTCCAAGAAAGGGATGCCATAATCTCTCAAACAACTCACAATATCACATCCAATCAATGCTGCTTGAGAATTAGCATACTCTTCAGTAATACCTCCACGCTTACCCCAATCCAACATAGCCTTTGTCGTCGCCAGAAAGTCTTGTCGATTCTCGAAATCCCGGTAGTTTTCTTTGCATTTGTCCCAAACTTCTGTTGAATACATATCCCAGAGGCTCTCGGCACAACCACGATCTTTGCAGAGATAAAATAATCTAGTTGCAAAATCACTCGTTGGCCACCGAAACGTACCGTGCCTCACTTGTTCAATTAACGCATCAAAGCCCGCCCAGCACTGAGGAAATAGCAAACCACTCTTCCAGCCAACCTCGACGTATATCTTCGAGTCCCTATAAGAAAAAAAGGATACAAAATATTCAATACCAGGATGCCCATTAGAAAATAGTACAAATGGTATTCCTGCCTTATGACTCTTCTTTTCTTCCTTAGAAAACTTTCTTTCTAAGAAAGATGGGAAGTTTGTAACAAACTCCTGCCTCATAACATTTACAAAAGACTTCCTGAATAATTTGTTCATTTTCCAAAGCCGTAACACGAGACCAATAGATTTTATAATACCTTGCTTCAAGTCAGCCAGCCGCCAGTAACAGAGACCTAAGTTCTCCAACCAGTTCCAACAAACCCTGCACGTTACGAACCATTCCAGCTTCAGCATTCAACGCATTTAACAATTTGTCCATGCGCCCCAGCCTAGCACGCTCTCCCAATGGCCTAAATCCGTAAATGAAGATTGGACTTTTCTCGCTAATTTTCCCAGATTTCAACGCAGTTAGCACCTGCTTCACTAGGCGAGGAAACGCCTTACTCGACTTTGTTGGCAATTGGTATTTCGCCTCGATATACGCAAGTTTATCACCAACTTTGATCAAGAAATCGATACTGCTCTTTGAGCTTGGATCAAGCTTGTGAGGCGTTGCAAGACTAAACCCTGGAACTCCATCGAAAGCCTTTTTTATCGCCTGCTCCAAGGCATTTTCGACGATTTCCCCAATGACATTTTGCAAGGTGCCACGACTAATTTCGCGATTAGCGTATTGGGCAAGGGCTTGCCTTAGTTGTAAAGTCGCTTGCCCTTCAATCGCGGCCATTTGCTCCGTCAGCGTCGTCCGGCCACTAGGGTCAATACCATCAACCGGATCATTCCCCGCATAAGCATACTTATGCAGCGTAGCCGGCCTGTTGGGATTTCCCTCAAACGGATCGAGCGCCGTAAACCTCCCTGTGGCCGGGTCATACCACCTCGCCCGATGGTACTGCATTCCCGCTTCCGGGTCGTAGTGCTCACCGGCGAAGCGGTAGAGTTGGGCGCTGGGGCCGGTGTGGCTTAGGGGCTCGCCGAAGGCAGTGTATTGGTAACTGTCGGTTGCCAGGCCGTTGGCATCGGTGAGGGCCTTGACGCTGCCGAGACCGTCGGGGTGATAGAACGTCCCCTGGCCTCCCCGCAGTTGCTTGATGAGGCCGGTACCCCAAACGTAGTGGGTGCTTTCGGTCTGGGTGCCCAGGGTGGTTTTTTCCTCGACGACCTGGGCGTAGGGGAAAGTGGTGTCAATCAGAAAGTCGGTCACCTTGCCGGTGGCGGGCTCGGTCTTCTTGATCCGGTTGCCTTCGGCGTCGTAAGCGTAGGTGGCCACCGTCGTTGCCGTGGATTCGTCGGTGCCACGCTTGACTTCGGTCAGGTGGTCTTCGCTGTCCCAGCCGTAGAGGGTGACTTGGCCGGGTTCGGATTTCTTGATCAAGCGGCCGTTGGCGTCCCAGGCATAGCTGGTCGTGGCGGCGACGTTGTTGACCGTTCTGGTCTCCGCGCTCAGCCGGTCGTCGGCGTCGTAGCTGTAGACCGTGGTGGCGGTGCCGGCCGGGGTGGTTTCGGTTTTCTGCAGGCGGTTGCCGACCTTGTCGTAGGCGAAGCTGACGCTGCGCAATACTTGGCCGCCGCCGGCAGTGACGGTTTCCTGGGTGAGACTTCCACTGCCGTCATAGCCATAGGCGGTGGTGCGGACGGGATCTTGGGGCTGGCCGTTCTGGATCGTGCTCTGCCCGTCGTACTCTCGCAGTTCGGTGCGTTTGCCGCCGGCGGCCAGGGTGTAGCCGGTGCCGGCGAGCAGGCTGCCGTCGGCCTTAAGGTGCAGCAACCGGGTCAGCTGGCCGTTTGCGTCGTAGGCGTGGCGGGCCTGGGTGCCGTTGGGATAGGTCTGGGTCTGCAGCCGTCCGGTTCCGTCGTAGCCATAGCCGGTGATCTGGCCTTGCGGATCGGTGACCTGGCTGAGCCGGCCGGCGGCATCGTACTGATAGCGGGTAGTGCCGCTCGGCGTGGTGCGGGCGCTGACGTGGCCGTCGGCGTCATAGCTCCAGGCCAGCACCGCGCCGTCGGGGCGGGTTTCACGGATGAGGGGAAAAAAAAGGAGTCAGATACGATTTATTTCAGCTACGATGAACGTCCCGGTTGTCGCGACGGTGCCACTTGGTAAATATCGTATCTGACCCCTTTTTCAATGAAATTAGGGGCGCTAAACGCGAATATATGGTGCGTAAAAAACTAACAGCATTCCTAGAAGAGCCTGAAATAAAAATGGCACTTAATGACTGCTTCGCCATGCCGGAGAGCAAAACCCGCAAACCAAGTATCAAATTTCCAGCAAGTATTGGGGTGGGTGTTGTTTTTAGTGAGGTAGGTTGCGCATATGATTACTGGGTACGCTGCTGGCGCGTTATTTTAAATAACCTGGAAACAAGTCGGATATATGACTTCAAAGGGATTATGTATTTCTTCGGAAAATCACAGCTTGCGAGCGACTTACTGATGGATTATCGTTTGACAGACCTTTCCGGCGAATATTATTCGACTTTGGATAGGCCGCATGATGCTGATGCCGATGAGCTCTTGGTTCGTGCTGGAAACTATCTTGCCGCGATTCGGAATTTCGTAAACTTAGAACCAAGCACCGTTGACCCAAGCGATGAAACAGCCATTGAAGCTCTGTTGTTTTTTGCGAAATTTGAATGCGAATTGCGTAGCGGCTTGCCAACACTCAGCTTTGATGCAAAAGCGCAGAATATTTCTGAACTCAGAGGTATCATGGCATCATCTGATTATACGTGGGCGCATGGCAATATCATCGAGCTGAATCCGGCTTTTGGTTTAACAGGGAAAAACCTCGCTATTGGAGCTGATGGCGACTTGCTAATTGATGGCTGTCTTATTGAACTGAAGACATCGGGAAGAATTCAACTCAAGAAAGATATTCGGCAGCTTCTTTCGTATTACATACTGAACAAATTGCGTGACAAGTCACTTTATATTGATGCAGTTTCGGTATATTACCCAAGATATGACCTCTATAAGAGGTGGTCGATTTCAGATTTGATGACGCCATCGCAGGAGGAAAGGTTGCGACAATATATGAAAAAGTGGCTTGGTTGATGATTTCAAGCAGAAATAAACAGGGTTATCAGACACACGATTTATCTCCGCTACGATGAAGGTTTCGGGTGCCGCTACGGTGCTATGGATAAATGTCTGCCCCCTTTTGACTCTCGCAGTCGGTCGCCTTGATCTTGCAAGGCGGATTCACGAATCCCCATCCGATGACGCCAAGCTAATCGAATCTGCGCAGGCCAGTTCACGTTGCATCGTCATGGATCAAAGCAATGAGATTTCCTCGCACCGGAACTCCGGAACGCTCCGAATTGAACGCATCCGCAACGATTTCCACCGCAATGTGACTATTCTCAAGCTTCCCAAATTTCAGCAAGATCGACTCAAACATCAGTGGATCGACCAATGAATTACCAAGAGCGCTTTCCAACAACTCACCGCATGCTTTTTCACCTTCTGGCTCTATTTCTTGCGTATTACCGTCCAGACGAAATGAGCGCCCCTGAAGATCGAATGCATTCGTGCAGTCGGCAACTGTAAATCCGTTAATAGCAACAAAATGGCCAGAGAGATCGGCACTATCAGCCCAAACCTCCAATGATAAGTATTGCCTATCCTCGCAACCATAACACTTTAGACGAATCCCAACCACAGAAAGCGATACGCAAGCACTATCCACATATAAGATCTGATCATCCATTACAAACCTTTCATCTCAACCAGATTTTTCAAACAACTATATCAACAAACTAAAATCACTTGCACGATGTCACCCCTCCAATAAACCTAGGAGACTCTCGCATGAATGCCCGTTGTATCGAGGCATACGCCCGATTTGGTCCAGGATGTAAAATTGGATCAATACCATAACCCCAATAGTCAAACAGGGCATAAAATCCGCCCCCGTCTTTTCGCGCGATTCCACTCCGTCTCCTTCAGGATACTTCGGTGTTGGGTCATTGATTACAGGCCGCGCCACCGGAGTGGATCAAAATTCGGATCGTCCTGAACATCGTCAAGAACTGGCGCTTCGGCGATAAGATTTAGGAAATCTACGAAGCTCGCCGCCACATATTCCACGGTGGGTTCTTCACCAATCCGAATCACTTGTCCACGCGTACCTCCTTCCGGGGGATCTTCGAAATCCAAATACAAGAATGATCCTGAATATTCGTGGCCACCGAATGGATACCGTTTACGTGACTCAAAAACCGGATTGACCGGTCCTATCACACTATCAAATGTTTCTTCCTCGGACGCATCAGGTGCAAGTACACACGCTTGCGCGACACTAAGGTGATCACTTATCGGGGAAAGGTCAATTACATGATCATGGGCAATCCAGCGCCCATTCCAACGCCTGAGGCTATATACAAGTTCGAATGGAATAGGCGCACCCCAAGCTAATTCCAGTTGCCGTAATTCCTCCTCGGAAGCAGGTGGATTCAATCCTGCTTTGTAAAAAGGGATGTCGCCATTCTGATGGTGACGCAATTGCAGCATGGCTAGGCGGTCATCCACTCGCTGCCATGCCGCAGCTAGCTCATGCTCGAATTTCGTTGTCATAAAAGATGTTTCCGTCCTGTTCTATCAATGTAGAACGTCGGCAGGGGCGCTACGACGTTCAAGAAGATTGATGTTGGCGTAAGACCGCCTGCATCGACTTTGGCCTTCTTGTAAAAGCCTTTGATAACTCCAGCTTGCCTCCGTTGCTCCCATGTTGGCACAAGACGCAGCTATACATTGCCTGTGCGGTAATTTAGCGCTCCGCCTTGCAGGGTGGAGGCGTACGGATATTCGTCACACCAAGGCCCCTGAGGTCTTTGGGAAGGGCACACACCTTCCGCACTTGTCCAGTTCCGACTTTGCGACGGGATATGGCTCAATACGAAAGGCATTGCTCTATCAGCACCAAACCGACTATTCCCATTTCCAGTCAGCGCATCGGCAATGTGAAATGAGGTAAGTGGTGTTGAAATTCCGTTTACCAAGGTTGGAACCCCTCTCAATAAGCAAAACCGTTCGTTGAAATAGCAAGTGGTGGCTAATACGGAAACCAGCAAGGCTGCACCAGGATTGCCGCCCCAACTGCCGACGGCGGGGAAAGAAGGGGTCAGATACGATTTATTTCAGCTACGATGAACGTCCCGGTTGTCGCGAGGGTGCCACTTGGTCAATATCGTGTCTGACCCCTTTTTCACATATGATCAGACGTCTGGCCCATACCCCTTCGATTTGGCCGGACGCCACCTTGGCGAAGTTCGGGCTGAGGCCCAAGGATTCCGAGCCCGATCCGGTGGAACGGCTTCGCAAGGACCTCGATGGAAAACACGAATACTTTCTTGATGAACTGCTGGATATTCGGTTCATCTCCGAGCATACCAAGGCCGTGGGCAAGATCGTCTATTATCCGTTTCTGCTGCTGGCCTTGCTCGTTTTTGCAAGGAGCAGAGTCTTCGATGATTGGGACAAGCCCATAGGCCTGGTCCTGATCCTGTTGTTGAGTGGAGGAATCGCCCTAATCAGCACCTGGCTTTTGCGGCGGGCGGCGGAAACCGCCAGGCAACAGATTCTGGAGCAGCTCAATGTCATGCTGCGGGCGCTTTGCCTGTATCGGGACGAGGCGGCACGGATATTGGAAAAGCAAACTTTGCAGGCCATCGAAGAAATACGTTCCAACCGGCAGGGGGCATTCATGTCCATCACCCAGGAACCGGCGGTTCAAGCCGTCATGTTGCCGCTGGGCGGTTGGGGGATGCAAGAGCTGTTGAAATATTTCATAATCGTCGGGCTTTAGTCGGTGCTCATACATTGCAGGCAAAAAGGGGACACGCCACGATGAAGGTATCGGGTGTCTCGGCGGTCGCGCTTGATCAATATCGTGCCCCTTATTTCTCGTCTCTGGCGGATCGCTAACGCGCCGTACGGTCGTACGGCTATTATTCCCACCAAGCATCAGCAATCGGAAGTTTATCCGCACATGTACCCTTCAATATTTCCTGAGGATAGGGGGGCACATGATCTACCGTACTTATTTCCATAATGCTAAGCTGACGCATCAATTCAGCAAAAGAGGGAGCCCGGAATTCTCCCGCATGGTAGTGTAATGCAGCTTCCATCTCTCCATCCATAGTTCTAACCTGAGGATAAAGAACGATAAGTTCATAAGAAGAATCCCCATATTTTCCAACCACCAAAGCATCTTTAAGATTTGAAGTCCTGCCATTTTCATAGCGTTGCCCCATCCCATAAACAAAGTACTCGCTATCAGATGAAGTTATTGCGTATTCCTCCGCCACCTTAAACAGTTCAGGCTCCAATATAGAAAAACGGTTTACTTGAGATAAAGAGTACAATCCCCTGATAGATGTCCCCCAAGGAACTGGCTGCGGTGCTATAACGGGAGGCTGATAAGCGACTAAGAAGTCAATATAGGATTTAGGAAGATTGACACCTAACGAATCCTCAAGACCTCCGATAGCCTTCAGCATGTCTTGATCAGACTGTTGTCCAATGTGCTCAAACTTGTATTTGCCAAGAATCGGTAAATCAGGGAGGTCTGCATCTTCCAACAACAACTCCTGGTACCGACCTCGGTATGCTTCATACCAACATGTTAGAAACTCTCGCCATGCTTCAATACTCCCTCTGTATCCAGAAGTCCTCTCCGCAAGAGTAATTACTTTCGCCACAGGCTTCTCTCTTACCCTTTCACCGTTATCATACCGGCAACCAGACGATACCAGAAAGCCAAAAATACCAAAAGCTTTTATCAAGTTTCTACATACGACATATGTATCCACTCTCTGACAACCCTTTTATAGCAATAACTTTATATTTCTGACCAGCATCATCTTTCTTTATTTTACAATTCTGATAGAACCAGCGAATTGTCGAACCAGCCCCACGATTCTGATATCTATCAACGCTTCGCAATGATGGCGAGTTTTTCTCTCCGCCTTCCATGCTTGCAGCCCATGGGTATTCATCGCAATCAGTGCCAGCACCTCCATCACACTCCTTCCCAGACTTTTTATGTTTATCTAACCACCCCCTAGGGTATGGCGAACTCTTTGCTGACAGCATAGACGGATATCCATTACCAAGAGCATCCCCGACATGATCGCGAACTTGAGCATAATTATCCCCCAAAATGAAAATAGGATAATCCGGCTTACATTCACTCTTACCACCCTTACTAGAATCAATGCATTCCTTTATTTTAGATTTCGTTACAGCATCAGCGATGACGTATGTACTCGCGACGCTCGCAGCCATATAGAGCGCCAAGCGCAGCAATACTGCTCTAGATAAGACACTACCACCAATGGCAACAGTTGTTTGCATTGCAATCGTACTCAACACGCCCGTAGCCATTCCACCAGCTAATGCAAACTCCCCACTTGGATCGACTTGATTTACCGGATCATCCCCCGCATAAGCATACTTATGCAGCGTCGCCGGCCGGCTGGGTACGCCCGAGAACGGATCCAGCGCGGTGAACCTTCCTATGGCCGGATCGTACCACCGGGCCCGGTGGTACTGCATCCCCGCTTCCGGGTCGTTGTGTTCCCCGGCGAAGCGGTAGGGTTGGGCGCTGGGGCCGGTGTGGCTGAGGGGTTCGCCGAAAGCGGCGTATTCGTAGCTGTCCGTCGCATTGCCGTTGGCGTCGGTGAGGGCCTTGACGCTGCCGAGACCGTCGGGGTGGTAGAACGTCCCCTGGCCTCCCCGCAGTTGCTTGATGAGGCCGGTACCCCAGACGTAGTGGGTGGATTCGGTCTGGGTGCCCAGGGTGGTCTTTTCCTCGACGACTTGGGCATAGGGGAAGGTGGTGTCGATGAGATAGTCGGTGACCTTGCCGGTGGCGGGCTCGGTTTTCTTGACCCGGTTGCCGTCGGCGTCATAAGCGTAGGTGGCCACGGTTGTGGCACTGGCTTCGTCGGCCCCACGCCTGACTTCGATGAGGTGCTCGTCGCTGTCCCAGCCGTAGAGGGTGACTTGGCCGGGTTCGGATTTCTTGATCAAGCGGCCGTTGGCGTCCCAGGCATAGGTGGTCGTGGCGGCGACGTTGTTGACCGTTCTGGTCTCCGCGCTCAGCCGGTCGTCGGCGTCGTAGCTGTAGACCGTGGTGGCGGTGCCGGCCGGGGTGGTTTCGGTTTTCTGCAAGCGGTTGCCGACCTTGTCGTAGGCGAAGCTGCCGCTGCGCAGTACTTGGCCGCCGCGGGCGGTGACGGTTTCCTGGGTGAGCCTTCCACTGCCGTCATAGCCATAGGCGGTGGTGCGGACGGGATCTTGGGGCTGGCCGTTCTGGATCGTGCTCTGCCCGTCGTACTCCCGCAGTTCGGTGCGTTTGCCGCCGGCGGCCAGGGTGTAGCCGGTGCCGGTGAGCAGGCTGCCGTCGGCCTTGAGGTGCAGCAGCCGGGTCAGCCGGCCGTTGGCGTCGTAGGCGTGGCGGGCCTGGGTGCCGTTGGGATAGGTCTGGGTCTGCAGCCGTCCGGTTCCGTCGTAGCCATAGCCGGTGATCTGGCCTTGCGGATCGGTGACCTGGCTGAGCCGGCCGGCGGCATCGTACTGATAGCGGGTAGTGCCGCTCGGCGTGGTGCGGGCGCTGACGTGGCCGTCGGCGTCATAGCTCCAGGCCAGCACCGCGCCGTCGGGGTGGGTTTCACGGATGAGGCGGCCGGCGCCATCGTACTGATAGGCGGTGGTGCCGAGGGCATCGGTGACGCTGGCCACCTGGCCGTCGGCGGTGTAGCCCCATTGCACGCTGCGGCCATCGGGGTGGATGACCTGGTTGCGGCGGTCGCCGGCATCGTAACCGTAGCGGGTAAGCTGTCCGTCGAAGCCGGTACGGGCCATCAGCCGTCCCGCCACGTCGTACTGCTGGCTTTCCGATCCGCCACCCGGCAAGACGCGGGCGGTCATCCGGTTGGCGTCGTCGTAATCCCAGCGGGTGACGCGGCCTTCCGCATCGGTCTGGCGGATTTTGTTGCCGGCCTCGTCGTAGGCGTAGACGGTGATTTCCGTTCCGGTCTGCTCCTTTACCTGGTTCAGCTGGCCGATGGCATCGTAGCCAAACTCGCGGATTACGCCCGCCGGGTCGGTCTCTGACTGCTTGAGGCCATCGGCCCGCCAGACGGTGCTGGAGCTGGTGCCGTCCGGATAGGTGGTCTTAATGAGCCGGTTGAGGGCGTCGTACTGGTAGGCGGTGACCTGTCCGTCCGTTGCGGTAGTCTGGGTGCGATTGCCGTTGGCGTCGTAGGCGTAGCGGGTGATGCGGCCGTCCGGCTCGGTGACGGCGATCAACCGCCCTGCCCCATCGTAGGTGTTTTCGGTGGTGGCGCCGGTACCGGCCAGGGTCTTCCACACCCGGCCGGCCGCGTCGTAAACGGTCTCCGTCACCGTGCCGTCGGGCGCGGTGGTCTTGATCAGCCGGTTGAGGGCGTCGTAGGCGCTGAGGGTGACGCGGCCGGCGCGGTCGGTCTCGCGGATCACGTTGCCGTTGCCGTCGTAGCCGCTGGCTTCGACGCTGCCGTCCGGGTAGCGGGTCTTGATCAGCCGGGCCTGGGCGTCGTATTCGAAGGTGGTGATGCGGCCCAGGGGATCGGTTTCCTGGGTCACCTTGCCGGCGCCGTTGTATGCGCGCAGGGTAACGGCCCCGGTCGGATCGGTCTCGGACAGCACCCGGCCTTCGGCATCCAGGGTGCGGCGGGTGCGGATGGTCTTGAGCTGGCCGGCGGCGTCGGTGCGGGTCCAGCTGCGTTCGGTCTCGCGGCCGTTGGCATCCACGGCATATTGGGTCACGTGCCCGGCCGGGTCGGTTTCGGAGACACGATGCCCCTGGCCGTCATAGCCGTACTGGCTGGCCTGGCCGGCCAGGTCGAGCCGGATCAGGTTGCCCTTGGCGTCGTAGTTGAGGCTGGTGATACGGCCCAAGGGTTCGGTGATCTTGTTGGGCGCGGAGCCGAAATAGCCGTAGTTGGTGACATTGCCGTTGGCATCGGTCACCGACTTGAGCTGGGTGGTCTGGACGTTGTCGTAACCATAGGCGGTGACGTGCCCCAAGGGGTCGGTCTCGCTGAGCTGCTTGCCGGTCTTGGGATCGAAACTGCGCCGGATGAGGTTCCCCAACGGATCGGTGACCTGGGTCTCGTTGCCCAGGCTGTCGTAGCCGTAAGTCGTCGTGTTGCCCAGCGGATCGGTGACGGCGGTGACGTTGCCTTGGTCGTCGTAGCCGTAGGTAGTCTTCTGGCCGTTGCGGTCGGTGACGGTTTGCTGTCGGGCGGTGGTGTCGTAAACCAGATCGGTGCGCTGGCCGGCGGCGTCCACCAGGGCGATGAGCCGGCCGGTGGTGTCGTAGACGGGCTGGGCGGCTTTTTGACCAAGGGCGTCGGTCAGTTGCCCGAGCAAATGATCGGGGAGGTAGTCGAACCGGTTTTCCTGGCCTTCCCGGTCGATCATCGCTTCCAGTTCACCGCGGGCGTTGTAGCGGTACTGGATGGACTTGCCGGCCGGATCGGTGATGCGGGTGATGCGGCCTTGAAGGTCCCGTTCGAAGGCGACGCTCAACCCGGCGCTGTGGACGATGCCGTTGGGGCCGTAGCTCAGGGTGTTGCCGAAGGGGTCCTGGATCTGCTCGATGCCGACCCCTTCCTTGAGGATATAGACCGTGCCGTCTTCGGTGGTGAGTTTGAAGCGGGTGGGGTTCCACGGGCCGAAGGTGTCGGTGTCGTACAGCTGCCCGCCCTGGATCAGCACGCTGCCGGTGTTCTCGGCAATCTCCAGGGTGCTGGTGGTGCCGGCGGCGGGCGCGAAGCGGATGTTGAGGTCGGGTACCTGGAAGGTGGCGCATTCGGGATCGTTGTAGGCCGTGAAGCGCTCCACCTTGCCGTCCGGCAGGGTGATGCCGATCTTGCGCTGCCCCACCGGTCGCAGACAGAGCTGGAACTGGGTGAAGACGTTGGTCACTTCCCAGGCCAGCCCGAAGGTCATGTTCTTGCGCAGGCTGGTGCTCTGGTAGTCGACGCTCCAGCCCCAGCCGAAATCCAGGGCATCGTGGCGCTTGAGGCTGTCGTAGCTGCGCACCACCCGGATGGGGATGCCGGCGGCGTCGACGTGGAGGTCCTCGAAGGCGACCTGGAACGGTCCCAGCTTGTAGTCGCCCAGCAGAGTGGCGGTGATCGCCGCCAGGGCCGTCTGGCCGTTGGCGTCCACCACCCGCAGACCGAAATCGTACATGCCGTTGGCCAGCACGGTGGTGTCCACCCGCCCCAGCACGCCCGCCGTTACCGGAGTGTAGCCGCGGCCGATCTCCCGCCAGGCGTCAACGGCGGCTCCCGCCGGCCGGACCAGCAGTTGGTAATAAGCGAAGTGGGCGTCGGTGGCGGTGCCGATCAGGTCGAAGGGGCCGTAGAACTCGGCGTCGGTCTGCGGCGCGGTGATCTGCGCCACCGGCAGAGTGGTGTCGGCCGCATCCCGCACGCTGTATTGGCCTTCGCGGGTGATGACGGCATCGCCGTCGGTGACGGTGGCCGTCACCCGGTGGGTGCTGCCCGCAGCCCCGGCGGTCAGCGTGACCTGGCCGCTGGCGTCCAGCACCAGCGGCTGGCCGTCCAGCGTCGCCGTCAGCAGGGCGTTGGCCGACCCGCCGGTGGCGGTCGCGCGCACCAGCACGCTGGCCCCCGGATCAGCCACCGCCGGCGTCACTTCCAGGGTCAGTTCCAGATACGGCAAGGCGTCCGTCACCGTCAGGGTGAACTGCTGTTCCGCATACGTCTGGCCGTCGCTCACCCGGATCGTCACCGGATGGCTGCCGGCCACCGGGCGATCCCAACGCAAGGCCCCGACGGCATCCAGAACCGCACCGGCGGGAGCGGCGATCAGCTCATAGGTCAAGGCGTCGCCGTCGGGGTCGCTGGCCACCAGCTGATAGCTGTAGGCCCGGCCGGGAGTCGCGCCGATGACGGGAGCCGAGGTGATGACCGGCGGGCGATTGGCCGCCGTCACGGTGATGATGAAGCTCTGGCTCGCCATCAGTCCGCCCGCATCGGCCACCTGGACGGATACGTCCGCGCTGCCGGACTGGGCCGGCGTCCACTGAATCAGCCCGTCGGCGGCATCGATGGTCATGCCCGCGGGTGCCGTCGTCAGCGAGTAGGTCAGCACATCGCCGGCATCGGGGTCGATGGCGTCGACGTCGTAGCTGAAGGTTTGGCCGACGATGGCGGCTGTGACCGGTGCCGAGGTGATGGCCGGCGGATGGTTGACGGGCAGTGCCGGCAACACCTCCACCATGAAAGTCTGCACGGCGAACAGGCCACCGGCATCCTGCACCCGCGCGGTCACCGTGTGCGAGCCCAGTTGCGCCGCCTCCGGCGTCCAGCTGATGAGGCCGGTTTGGGCGTTGATGGCCATGCCTGACGGTGCCCAGCTCAGGGCGAAACTCAGCGCGTCCCCGGCATCCGGATCGGTGGCCGCCACCCCGTAGCGATATACCTCGCCCACCCGGACGGCCACCACCGGCGTCGAGGTGATGACCGGCGCGTGGTTGGTCTTGCGGGCGGTGATGGTCACCGTCGCGACGTTGGAATCGGCCTTGCCGTCGCTGGCCTTGTAGGTGAACCGGTCGGTGACCGCTGCGTCGCCGGGGCTGAAGGTATTCAGCCGGAAGTTGTTGAGCCCCGGAATGAGCCAGTTGACCGCTTCCACGGCCGGAATCGTGCCGTCTTCGTTGACGTTGGTGATGTGGTAGCTGTGCTGGTTCCAGATCTTGCGGGTGGGAACCCAGCGGTTGTCCCTGTCGCCGAACACATGGATGCCGCGCTGAACGCCAAGACCGCAGTTGGTGTTGGCCCCGACCACGATCTCCGCATGGCCGTCGGCATCGACATCGGCCACCAGCGGGTATTCGTACCAAGTACAGGAGCTCATGGGGGTCTCGAACAGCACGGTGCCGTCGCTGCCCCGGTAGACCCGCAGTTTCAGCTCGTCCCGATATACGACTTCGGCCGAACCGTCGCCTTCGAAATCGAACACGGACGAGCCGGTGACGTTGGAACTGCCGTCCTGAGTTACGGCTTGCCACTTGACGCTGCCGTCGGTTTCAAAGACGGCATAGCGGGTCGCTCCGGCGACGCCAATTTCCGGCTCGCCGTCGCCGTCGAAGTCGGCAATCGTCGGAGGACCGCCGTGGCCTCCGCCGGGGATGGCCACGGGCCCCCACGTCAATCTGCCGTCATGTTCCAGCAGCCACACGGAACCGGACCCTACCAGCACGATTTCCGCTTGCGGATCTGCATCGAAATTGCCCACGGCGTTGAAGCCGTCCGTCAGGTTTGCCTGGACCTTGATCTGGCCGTCGTGGGAGTAAACCGTGTTTCCGACGACGATGTCGGTGAACCCATCCAGGTCGATATCGGATGCCAAGGGCAATCCTCCGGTGCCATAGGTTCCGCGTCCGCTACCTCCCGCCCCTGTCCAGCGTAGCGTGCCATTGGAATTCACGACCTGACGGCCGACGACGATTTCCAGTCGTCCGTCGCCATCCAGATCCGCGATAGCCGGCGAACCCCATGCAAAAAGTTCCACAGCCTGACTCTGCCATTTCAAAATCCCGTCGTGCTCGAAGGCCAACAGAGAGGTGCCGCTGCTGTCGGCTGCAACGATTTCCGGTTTCCCGTCGCCATCGATGTCGCCCACGGCCAGAGAACTGGCCACGTTGATGGTTCGGCTGGTGACGGTGAACAGCTCCGTTCCCGTTTTTCCGTCCAGCGCACGCACATTGCCGACCTCTATAGCGTTTCCGCCGGTGGAAGCGGTAGACCCGAACACCACGTCCGGCGTGCCATCCCCGTTCAAGTCGATGACGACCGGCGTGTTTAAGACGTTCAGGGAAGCCGGCAAGGTCGTCGAACCGGTCCACGACCACTTGAGCACGACATTCAATCCCGCACCGGCTGGCGGTGGCGGATTGGCGGTGTAGGTAAAGCCGCCATGGGCATCGAGACTCAGGCTGCCATTGCTCGGCCCCTCCACCAGCACCGCCGTCAGCCCATCCCCGTCCGCATCGCCGTCGTTCCCCAGCACGCCCGGCGCGGCAACGGTCAAGGGCACGCCGAAGGCCGCGGTGTAGACGTCGTCTTCGGCCACCGGCGGATGGTTGGGGGCGGCAACTGAGACGGTGAAGTTCTGGGTGTCGAACAGACCGCCCGGATCGCTGACCCTGACGGTAACCGCCTGGTTGCCGGTCTGGCCGGCATCCGGCGTCCACAGGATGGCGCCGGTGGCTTCATTGATGCTCATCCCGGCCGGCGCCACATCCAGCGCGTAAGTCAGCGGGTCGGCGTCGGGATCGGCCGCCGTCACGGCGTAGCCGTAGGCGACCCCGACGGTTCCCAGGGTCAGCGGAACGGAGTCGATGACGGGAGCGCGATTGGGTGAAACGACGGTGAGCGCGAAACTCTGGCTGGCGAACAGTCCGCCGCTATCCTCGACCCGCAAAGCTACGGCATGGATTCCGGCCTGTCCGTCACCCGGAGTCCAGCTTATCAAACCGGTGCCGGCATCGATGGTCATACCGGCCGGCGCCTGTTCCAGTGAGTAGATCAGCAGGTCGCCGGCATCGGGGTCGGTGGCGTCGACATCATAGCGATAGGCCTCGCCTGCGTTGGCCGTAACGGGCGGCGTCGACGTGATGGTGGGAGGATGATGGCGCCGTACCGCCGTGACGGTGGTCGTGGCCGGTTCGCTGTCCAACTGGCCGTCGTTGACGATGAGCTGAGCCACGTAGATGCCCGCCAGATCGGCCGTGAACGCGGGGGCGACCGCATCGAAGGGCTGGATGTCGGCGGTGCTGCCGATGGGTTGGCTGAGCAGCGCCCAGCGGTAAGTCAGCGGATCGTGGTCGGCGTCGGTCGACGCGCTGCCGTCCAGCTGGACGACGTCGGCCTGGGTGACCTGCTGGGGCGGTCCGGCGTCGGCCACCGGTTTGCTGTTCTCGGTCTGTAGAACGACGGTGTCCGGTTCGCTGGCCAGTCCGCCGCTGGTGACGATGAGCTGGATCACATAGGTGCCCGGCAGGTCGGCCGTGAATCCCGGCGCGGCGCCACCGATGCCGCTGACCACGGCGTTGCTGCCGGCCGGAGCGCTGGTGACGGACCAGCGATACTCCGTGACGGGCGTGCCGTCGGGATCGGCGGAGCGGCTGCCGTCCAGGCTGACGGGCCGAGCCAGCGGCACGGTGCGGTCGGGGCCTGCATCGGCGACCGGTTTGCGGTCTTCCGAGGTGATCACCGCGGTGTCGCTGGCGCATCCGCGATCGTCGTGGTGGTGGCCATGGTGCCGGTGTTTGGCGGGCTGGTGGTGATGTTCCTTCCCGTGATGGTGCTTGCCGCCGTGGCCGGCCCCCTGGCGGTCGCGCCCGTCGTCGCCTGTCTCATGGCGATCGTCGTCTTCCTTCCGGCAATCGTCGCCCTCCCCCACGGTGAGCTGCACGACATAGGTGCCGGAACGGTCCGCGACGAAACTCGTCCTGACCGCGCCGGGATCGCCGATCTGCGCGGTACTGCCGTCCGGCAGGCTGGTGAAGGACCAGCGGTAATACAGCTTTGAACCGTCCACGTCGGTGGAACCGGAGCCGTCCAGGTCGACGGTCTGGTTGAGATGAACGGTCTGGTCGGGTCCGGCATCGGCGACCGGCAGGCTGTCATGGGTGCTGACGTGGACTTCGCATTCGCCGTGTTCGTGCTCGCTGTCCTCCACCCGCAAGCGGACGGTGTAGTCACCCGACTGGTCGGCCTTGAAACGCGGCTGCACGGCTTCGGGATCATCGAGCTTGGCCCGGCTGCCTTTGGGCTTTTCGACGATTTCCCAGCGATGCCGAAGCGCTTGGCCATCGATGTCGCTGGAGGCGCTGCCGTCGAGGTGGACCTCCGAACCCTTTGCCACGGTCTGATCGCGGCCGGCGCGGGCCACCGGAGCACTGTTTTCGGTGCTCAAGGTGACGGTGGAAGGTTCGCTGGCCAGCTGGCCATCGTCAGCGACCAGCTCGACGACGTATCTGCCGGGCCGGTCTATCCCCAACGTGGGATTGACGGTGTGATCGCCTTGCAGCCCGGCGGCACTGCCCTCGGGCCTGGATCGCAGCGTCCAGTGGTAGTCGAGGGGGTCGCCGTCGGGATCGGTGCTGGCGCTGCCGTCCAGCTGGACTTCGCCGGGGACTTCGACGGTCTGGTTGGTTCCGGCGTTGGCGACGGGTTTGCGGTCGTAGCCGAGCGTCCACAGCAAGCTGCCGAACTCGATCGGCTGTCCCGTTTTCGCGCGGAGGGTGAAGCGATCACGGGAAGCCGCCCGCTCCCCGGGTGCGACCGCGCCAAAGTCGAGCTCGCCGTCGACTATGGTCGCCGTACCGGCTGCGAACAGAGTGACATGGATGCGATCGAACCGCCAGGAAGTCGGGTTGTCGATCCAGGCGGTGAAGGAATATTCGGATTCGCTGGCAGAGATACGCCGGGACTCGGCCAACCGGTAGTGGCCAACCACCAGGTCGCGAACGAAGAGTTTCGCGATCGGCGGCGGCGTTGCCGCGGGGGGCGTAGCGGCCGGCTGGGCCGCCACTTGCACCGCCATACCCCAGTACAGGTGCAGGAAGATCAGAAACCGGGCAACGCCGCGAAACAGCCCGGAATTCCCGAACCAGCCCAATAAACCCGCCGCATCCGCTGTCCTATCCATTTCCATCTCCCGGTACCGTTGGGCGGGAGCACACAGATCCCGCCACCTCCGATGCATCGAAGTGCTGCCGCCCGCCATCCATTCGGGCGGGCCCGGCAACGCCAGGGCACGGCGCTTCGGGAAACAGGAAAGATGCGCTCGTGTGGCGTCCCGTTCACTCAGCCTGTGCCCACCGTGGCGTCAGCGACGCCACCTTTCCAAGCCCGGCGGTCCTGTAGCTCTTGCGAGCTGCCGGCGGCGGGCGCTCCTCGCCCGCCTCTCGGGGGATCGGATGGGCGAAAGGTCTAGGCGACCAATCCGGATCGGTCAAGGCGGATGTGCGAGAACGGGGACTCCATCACAATAATTTCACTGCGACGGCCGGCGACACTCCGCAACCGCACGCCGGCATCGGAGATGACCGGGTTCAGATCGTGAGCGTCACTCCACGCCCATCGATCCTCCCTGGCTTGCGATCATGGCCAGTTGCCGCGGCTGCCGGCGATCGGCGCCGGAGGGGAAGGGGGCGTCATGGTCGCCGATCCAGGCGACGATGTCCGCCCAGGGCCGATCGGCGTGAAGATCGCGCAGCAGCAGGTGGTAACCCTGCTCGTAGAAGGCGGTGCGCACCCCGGCGGGCATCGTGGCGATCATCCGGTAGACCGGCTCCCGCGGCACCACCTGGTCCTTTTCACCGTACAGCAGCAGGGTGGGAAGCCGCAGCCGGGGGGCTCGTTCCAGTGCCCGGTCCATGAGGTTCGCCAGGCCGTAGATGGCGTCCACCCGGGTCGCCTTGATCACCAGGGGATCACGGCCCAGCCCGCGCAGCATCTCGATATTGTCGGACGGCAGGATGTTCAGCCCTTCGCCGGTCAGCTGCAGTTCCGGCAGGATGCGGGCGGTGAACGCCAGCAGCCAGCGCTGGTACCAGGGCATGGTGGCACGTCCCCAAACCGCCGGCGCCGCCAGTATCATCCCGTCGAACGCCGGTGCCCGCGGCGAAGCCGCGGCGACGATGGCCACCGCGCCCCCCATGCTCTCCCCCAACAGGTACACCGGGACTCCCGGATGCCGCCGCCGCACCTGATCCACGAAATCGCGCAGATCGTCGACATAGGCGGCCGTCCCCGGCCATTCGCCACGGGCCGGCGCGTGGCCGAATCCGCGCTGGTCGTAGGCATAGCAGGCGACGCCCCGCTGCCGGAGATAACCGCCCGGTGCCTCGAAGAACTTGCTGTAGTCGTTGAACCCGTGCAACGCCACCAGCACCGCTCGCACCGGCCCGGCCGCCGGCAGCCAGTGGCGCACCGGCAATACCGTGGCGTCGGCGGTCACGAAATGGGCGGCGGCCAAGCGGGGCTCCGAAGCCGCCGGCCCGTGCCCGGGAAAGCGCGGAGCACAGCCGCTGCAGGCCACAATCAGCAGCACTCCGGCGAGTGCGGATCGGCAGGGATGGAACATGGCGGAACCTCGGGGAAGATCGAATCGCTGAAGCTACTTTGAGATTTTAGCGCCAACCCGGCGATTTGGGCCGGCCGCCCATCGATCATCCGTTCCGACGACAGCAACCCCTGCTCACGGACGGAAGCCCCCTCCCACCCCGTTTTGGGGTTCTATCCCGAAGCGATGACTGACGGGGCAACCGGCTCCGGATCAACCACAAACAACAGACTGAAACAGGAGTTACCTACCATGAAGACCGCATACAAGAGCATCGCTTTCGCCGCATTCGTCGCCGCTTCCATGGGCGCCATGGCCTCCGGCACGGAAGTCGAGGATTCCACCCTCGCCAACACCAGCCTCAATTCCCAGAACCTGAACCTGTCCATCGGCGTCGAGACCCTGGCCTCCACCGGTTCCATCAACGTCCGCAACGGCGCGGAAGTGGAAGACAGCACGGTGTTGAATGCCTCCGCCAACGGCCAGAACCTGAACATCTCGGTAGGCGATCACTCGACCGCCAGCACCGGCTCGACCACCATCGAGTAAGGCTTTAGGAATCCAGGGATACGGCGGCAGGACGCCGCCGTCCCTTCTCTGCTCCCAGGAGAAGGCGGTCAGGGTGGACCGGAACGGATGGAGGCCGGATGCCTCGCCAGGATGGACCGGCAGCCCCCCGCAGTCAGCGGCGGGGGGCTGCCCCTCTCGCCGCACCGAAGCGATCGGTGCCGGTTGAGCCGATTCCGGCGGCTTCCGCCGCCACCCCGCGACGTCCCAAGCGGCGCGGTCAGCCGAACAAGTCCTGTTGTTTGGCCGAACCCAGGTCCACTACCTCCTCGAGGCCGGAGAGGGTGACCCCGACGAGTCGGACGGGTCGCGCCCCGGCCTCCGTTTTTTCCAGCAGTTCCTGCAGATGCGGCAGCAGTTCGGCGCCGGTGCCGAAGGCACGGCTCATGGTCTTGCTGCGGCTGATCCCGGTGAAATCGCCGTATTTCAGCTTCACCGTCACGGTGCGCGCCAGCAAGCCCTTGGCGGTCATGTCGCCCAGCACCTGCTCCGCCAATTCCCGCAAACGCGACAGCAGCATGGCACCATCGGTGGAATCCCTGGCGAAGGTCAGCTCGGCCCCCAGCGACTTGCGGGCACGGTCGGCCACCACCGGCCGCTCGTCGATGCCCCGCGCCATCAGGTAATAGCTCAGCCCGGCCTTGCCGAACTGCTGTTCCAGCCGCTCACGGCTCCAGGCCTTGAGGTCCCGGCCGGTGGCGATGCCGAGACTGGCCATGCGGGCTTCGGTGGCCTTGCCGACCCCGTGGAAACGTCCCACCGGCAGGCTCTCGATGAAGGCTTCGGCCTGTTTGGGAGTGATGAGGCAGAGCCCGTCGGGCTTCTGCAGGTCCGATGCGATCTTGGCGAGGAATTTGTTGTAGGAAACCCCGGCCGATGCGGTGAGTCCGGTGATTTGCTGGATGCGCTGCTTGATGTCCTGGGCGATCAGGGTTGCCGAGCCCTGGAATTGCGAGCAGCCGCTGACGTCGAGGAAGGCTTCGTCCAGCGACAGGAATTCCACCTGTGCGGTGTACGTCAGCAGGATCTCGCGAACCTGGCGCGAGACTTCGCGATAGGCTTCGAACCGGGGCCGCAGAAACACCGCCTCGGGGCACAGCCGATAGGCATGGGCGGTGGGCATGGCGGAGTGGATGCCGTAGCGGCGCGCCTCGTAGCTGGCGGTGGACACCACCCCGCGCGAGTCCGGAGCGCCCCCGACCACCACCGGCCGGCCCCGGTATTCGGGGAAATCGCGTTGTTCCACGGCGGCGTAGAAGGCGTCCATGTCCACATGAACGATCTTGCGCTGCGGCGTGGAGATGTCCATGGGGCCGGCCGCCGGATGTCCGCTCCGCGCGTCAGGAGCGGCACGGGAGCCGGGCTTCGGCTCCGGGGGCAGGCCCGTTCATGCGCGATCAGTCCTCGTCGGGACCGAGTGCGGTGAAGGGGAACGGCATGACCTCGGTGCCGTAGGTCATGAACAGCATGGTCCGCTGCACCCAGCCCGCCAGCCCCTGCCCCCACCGCACCCCGACCGCGGTCGGCCGGCCGGTGAACAGATGGGCCAGGTACTGGACGATGGCGAGCAGCAGCCACAGCGTCCGGGCGATGACGTAGCACAGGTAGAGCAGAATCATGAACAGGAGGCGAACGAAGGCGTTGCGGTAACGCTTGTTGTCAGCGGGCAGTTGTTTCATGGTCGCACACAATCGAAAGGCCTAGGCGCCGGGTAGCTTGTTGTTATTGTTTAAGCCGCCATGATGGCGGCTTCCCTCGACACAAAAAATCAACGGGGTTGAGCCGTTGATCGGGGCGGCACCTCCGATGCCGGGCGACCGGCGCCACTGAAGCTGCTCGGCAAACCGCCGAGAAAGCCGCAGCGGCGCCGGTCTTATCCTTGCTGCAACAGGTTGCGCAAGTCCAGAGTCGCCGCGTTGGCGCGGGCGATGTAGTTGGCCAGCGTCAGCGAGTAGTTGGCGAACAGGCCGAAGCCGCCGCCGTTGAGGATCACCGGACTCAGGTAATCGGCCTGGCCGTCCTCCAGTTCGTGGATGATCGAGCGCAGCGTCACCAGGGCGGTCTTGTTGCCCAGGATGTCGCGAAAATCGAATTCGACGGCCTTGAGGATGTGCACCGTCGCCCAGCAATAGCCGCGCGCTTCGAAGAAGATGTCGTCGATGTTCCACCAGGAGGTCTTGGTGACCACCACCCGGCTCTCGTCCTGGCTCACCTGGCGGCTGTCGCCGGCGCTGGCGCTCAACCGGTTGGACAGGCTGCCCAGGCGCTTTTCGAGAATTTCCAGATATTGCCGCAGGTTGTCGGCGCGGGAATAAAACTGGGCGTCGTGGCTGGAGAGGCGCTCGCGATAACGCTCCATGGCCTCGATACCCTTGGAATATTCCGATTCGGACGAGGGCAGCTGCCAGGACTTGTGGTCGAAATAGAACATCGGCTCGGCCTTGGCCAGATCGCCGTCCTCCTTGGACTGGGACTGGGCGCGGGCGATGTGGTTGCGCAGCGCCGACGTTCCGTCGCGCAGCGACGTCAGAACGCCGTATTCCCACATGGGCATGTTGTCCTCGAACACGCCGGGGGGGAACATGTCGTTGGCCAGGAAGCCGCCGGGCTTGTGCAGCAGGGTGTCGGCGATCTTGATGAGGGAAGTGGCGTAGGCGTAGCCCAGGGGAAGTTCCTTGGGATTGTCGGTTTTGGCGTCCTCCATCGCCACCGCCAGCACATCGAAAGGCGGCTCTTCGTTGCCCCAGTATTCGGCGATGGCCAGCAGGAGGGCGGCGATCAACACCGTGAAGATGCCCACCGACCACAGCACCCCCCGCTCCCGGAAGGTTTCCGGGTGGAACAGTCTGAGAATATCCGCAATGACGGATTTCCCCGGCCCGGAACTTTTCTTTTGCGCTGACATAATGGGGTCCTGTGGCGATTTTTGGTGCGGCGGCGATTATAGCCGATAAGGGTATCCGGGAAACCTCCGCCGCGTCCGCGCCGGGTACCGGAGCAAAAACGCCGCGCTACGACGCCATCCGGCCGGAAGCGGCCCAGCCGCTCCGGCTCACTTGGAAGGCTTGCGCGCTCGCGGGTGAGCCTGGTCGTACACGGCGGCCAAACGCTGAAAATCCATGTGGGTATAAATCTGGGTGGTGCTGATGTTGACGTGTCCCAGATACTCCTGGACCGCGCGCAAGTCGGCCGAGGATTCCAGCATGTGGCTGGCGAACGAGTGGCGCAGCAGATGGGGATGGAGGCGATCGGCCAGCCCCAGCTTGTCGCGCCACCGTTCCAGCCGCGACTGCACCGTGCGCGGCGCGATCCGGCAGCCGCGCCGGCTGACGAACAGGGCCGGCTCGGAGGCGGCCGCCAGTCCCTCCCGGATCGCCAGCCAGTCCGCGAGTGCCTGGCAGGCTTTCGATCCCACCGGCAGATAGCGGGCCTTGCCGCCCTTGCCCAAACGCACGTGCACCAGGCCCTGGGCCAGGTCGAGGTCGTAGCAATCCAGTCCGGTCAATTCGGACAGCCGCAGCCCCGACGAGTAAAACAGCTCCCACATGGCGAGGTCGCGCTGCTCCAGCCCCTCGTCGGGCTCGGCCTCCAGCAGTCCGGTGATCTGGTCCACATCCAGCAGCCTGGGCAGTTTCTTGGGCGATTTCGGCGGTTTGATGCCGACCGCCGGGTTCTGTTCCACCACCCCCTGACGCAACAGGAACTCGAAGAAGCCGCGGATGGCCGACAGCTCCCGCTGCAGGCTGCGACCGCCGATGTGATTGCGATGACGCTCGGCGACATGGTTCCGCAGCTGGTGAGCCGTCAAGGCCGGCCACCCGGCGATCTGCCGCTCCCGGCAATATTCCGCCAAGCGCCCCAAGTCACGGCCGTAGGCCGACAGGGTGTGGCGGGACATCCGCCGCTGCACCTGCAGCACTTCCAGATACTGCTCCAGTTGCCGCTGCGATTCCGCAGCGATGTCCGATGGGCCATCGGCACTGCCGGCGAGGGACGAAGGCGGGACCGGATCGGCCTCCTGGGCGGCGGCGGCGGGGCATGGCGAACGGGGGGACGAAGCCGTCGAATCCGCCGTCTGTTGCGGCGGGAAGGATCGCGGCTCCTGGGCTTGGGGAGGGTTGCTCACTTCTTCACCCTCCGCGTCCATTCCTGACTCAGAAATAGCCGGTCATCAGGGTGACGAAGCGGGCCGCGACGATCTCCCCCATCTGGGTCAGGAACAGATGCCCCATGCCTGCCTCGAACCGGCTCGGATCGCAGCTGCCGATCGCCAGGACGCCCTTGAGGCCGGCGTGGCTCAAGGGGATCAGCGCGTAGGACATGATCAGCTGGGCGTCGTTGCCGAACAGCAGGGCGGCCTGGTCCGGAGCCGGGAAACCGCACTCCGGCGTGCCAGCGTCGAGCAGCGATGCCAGATAGGTCGCGATCGAATCGCCCCGCTCCACGTAGAGGTCGGCGATGGCGGTCTCGCACACCGGATCCAGCAGCTTGACCGTGACGAAATCGGCCTGGAAGCACTCGTGCAGCGACCACCGCAACCCGGCCAGGGCATCGTCGATGGACACCGCATCCAGCAGCGCCAGAGTCAGCTGGTGCAGGCGCCGGGACAGGGCATCGTTGTCGCGGGCGATGTGCAGGATGTCGTTGAGCTGCTGCTGCAGCTTGCCGTTGCGGTCGCGCAGCAGATGCAACTGGCGGGAGACCAGGGAAACCGCCTCGCCGCTGGGATGGGGAACCTGCAGGGTCTCCAGCAGGTCGAGCCGCTCCGCGAAGAAGTCCGGATGCTTGCGCAGATAGGCTTCGACCAGATTGGATTCAAAGGCGTCCCGCTCGGTGTCCGCCAAGGCCTTGTTCCACTTCATAATGCAATCTTACCCTCAAAAACCGTCGTCGCAGGTCCGCTCATCAACACCGGATGCCCCCGCCCCGCCCAGGCGATCGCCAAGGAACCCCCCGCCAGTTCCACCCGGACCGGGCTGTCCAGCCATCCCCGCTCGATGCCGACCACCGCCGCGGCGCAGGCGCCGCTGCCGCAGGCCAGGGTCTCGCCGGAGCCGCGCTCGTACACCCGCAGGCGGATGCGATGACGCTCGGCGACCTCCATGAAGCCGATGTTGGCCCGCTCGGGGAACAGCGGATGGGATTCCAGCACGCGCCCCAGGCTCTGCACCGGGGCGGTACCGACATCCTCCACCCGCAGCACCGCGTGGGGATTGCCCAGGGACACCGCGCCGAACCGCCAAACGCTGCCGTCCGATTCCACCGGATAGTCGGCTGCCTCGGCCTCCACGGCCAGGGGGATCTGGTCGGGCCGATGGCGCGGCACGCCCATGTCCACGGTGATAGTACCATCCGCTTCCCGCCGCAGTAACAGCCGGCCGGCGGCGGTGTCCACCCGCAGTTCCGGCTTGTCGCACAAACCCTGCTCGTACACGAAGCGGGCGAAACAGCGGGCGCCGTTGCCGCACTGGGCCACCTCGCCGCCGTCGGCATTGAAGATGCGGTAGCGGAAATCCGCCTCCGCGCTCCGGGGCGGCTCCACCAGCAGCAGCTGGTCGAAGCCGACGCCGAAATGGCGGTCGGCCAGGCGCCGCACCGTGTCCCCATCCAGGTTCACGGTCTGGCGCACCGCGTCGATCACCACGAAATCGTTGCCGAGCCCGTGCATCTTGGTGAAGGCGAGCATGGCTCAGGCCACCCGTTGCTCGCCGGCGAACAGGGCATCCACCGTCTCCCGCGCACGCACCAGGTGAACCCGGTCGCCGTCCACCAGCACTTCGGCCGGACGCGGTCTGGAATTGTAGTTGGAGCTCATGCTGAACCCGTAAGCCCCAGCCGACCGCACCGCCAAGAGGTCGCCTTCCCGCAGCGCCAATTCCCGCTGCTTGCCGAGAAAATCGCCGGTCTCGCACACCGGCCCGACGATGTCCCAAAGCCTGACGTCGCCGCCATCCTGTTGCAGAGCCGGCACGATGGCCTGCCAGGCACCGTACAGGGCCGGCCGCAGCAAGTCGTTCATGGCCGCATCGACAATGGCGAAATTCTTCGGCCCATTGGACTTCAGATATTCCACCCGGGTCAGCAGGATGCCGGCGTTGCCCACGATGGCGCGCCCCGGTTCCACCAGCACCTCGTAGTCCAGCCCGTCGAGCTTGGCGGCCAGCGCCTGAGCCAGTTCCGCCGGTTCCGGCGGCTGCTCGTCGCGGTAGCGGATCCCCAAGCCGCCGCCCAGATCCAGGTGATGGATGGGGATGCCGGCTTCCCTCAAGTCTTTCGCCAGCGCCAGCACCCGGTCCAGCGCGTCCAGGAAGGGGCCGGTCTGGGTCAGCTGGGAGCCGATGTGGCAATCGATGCCGGCCACCCTCAGATGGGGCATGGCGGCGGCCCGGCGATACTCGTCCGCCGCGGTCACGATATCGATGCCGAACTTGTTTTCCTTGAGCCCGGTGGAGATATAGGGATGGGTCTTCGCATCCACGTCGGGATTGACCCGAATGGAGACCGGCGCCACCACGCCCAGCTGTGCGGCGATGCGGTCGATGCGGTCCAGTTCGCCGGGCACCTCGACGTTGAAGCAGCGGATGCCCACCTGCAGTGCCCGGCGAATCTCGTCCTCGCGCTTGCCGACCCCGGAGAACACCACCTTGGCCGGATCGCCGCCGGCCGCCAGCACCCGCTCCAGTTCGCCCACCGACACGATGTCGAAACCGGAACCCAAACCGGCCAATACGCTCAGCACCCCCAGGTTGGAGTTGGCCTTGACCGCATAGCAAATCAAATGGGGCCGGCCGGCGAATGCCCGGTCGAAGGCATGCCAGTGGCGCTCCAGGGTGGCGCGGGAATACACGTAGCAGGGCGTGCCGTAACGCTCGGCCAGCGTCGCCACGGCGACGTCCTCGGCAGCCAGAACGCCGTCGCGGTAGGTAAAATGGTCCATGCCTCAGCCCTCGTCCGGCTCGGACGCCTTGGCGGGGTCCTCCGTAGGCAGGTACAGCGGGCCCTTCTGGCCGCAGCCCGCCAACAGGAGCAGGAAGAGAGCCGCCAGCGCGGCATGACGCACGGAAGAAATCATGAAGATGACGGGGCCGAATGCGGCCGGACAGGATGAAAACAACGGGCGATCGACCCACGGTGGACATTCTAATGCAAAACGCTTACCGACCCCACAGGCCATGACCGCGCAACACTTCCGCCTCGCGTTGCTCGACTGGTTCGACCGGGCCGGGCGCAAACACCTGCCCTGGCAGCAGGATCCGACCCCCTACCGGGTATGGATCTCCGAGATCATGCTGCAGCAGACCCGAGTCGCCACCGTCACCCCTTACTACCAGCGCTTCATGGCGGATTTTCCGGAACTGCCGCGTCTGGCACGGGCCGATCTCGCCGAGGTGCTGCAGCGCTGGGCGGGGCTCGGTTATTACGCGCGCGGCCGCAACCTCCACCGGGCCGCCCGGCTGACGCTGGAGCGCCACGGCGGCGATCTGCCGCCCCGGCTCGCCGAGCTGACGGCGCTGCCGGGCATCGGCCGTTCCACCGCCGGCGCCATACTCAGCATGGGCTTCGGCATCCGCGCGCCCATCCTGGACGGCAACGTCAAGCGGGTCCTGGCGCGCCATGCCGGCGTCGAAGGCTGGCCGGGCCAAGGCGCGGTGCTGAACCGGCTGTGGGAACTGGCCGACCGGTTCACTCCCGAGGAGCGGGTGGGCGACTACACCCAGGCCATCATGGATCTGGGCGCCACCCTGTGCACCCCGCGCCGGCCCGATTGCCCGGCCTGCCCGGTACGTTCGGGCTGCCATGCCTATCGCACCGGCGCGACGGAGAACCTGCCGGCACCCCGTCCACGCAAGACCGTGCCGGTCAAGACCTGCTACCTGCTGGCGCTGCAGGATGAGGCAGACCGCTTCTACCTGGAGCGGCGCCCGCCCGCCGGCATCTGGGGCGGCCTGTGGAGTCTGCCGGAATTCGCCGGCCGCGACGAACTGGAGCGCTGGTGCCGCACTCGCGGCATCGACCCCTCCGGCCTTGAGACCTTGGCGCCGGGCCGGCATACTTTCAGCCACTTTCGGCTGGACTACATCCCGGTGACCGGCCGGATCGCCAAAATCCACCGCATCGAGGACAGCGGCGGCGACTGGCACAGACCCGGCCCCGACACGGCACTGCCGGCCCCCATCCGGCGCCTGCTGCAACAGATCAACCCCAACTCTACGGAACCCCCCATGAGCCGCACCGTACTCTGCGCCAAACTGGGAATCCAGGCGGAAGGCCTGGACGACCCGCCCTTCCCCGGCGAACAGGGCCGGCGCATCTTCGACCACGTCTCGCGCCAGGCCTGGCAGGACTGGCTGAAGCTGCAGACCATGCTGATCAACGAACACCGCCTCACCCCCTTCGAACCCAGGGCCAAGGCCTTCCTGGCCCAGGAGCGGGAGAAATATTTGTTCGGCGGGGGAACGGCGATGCCGGAAGGGTATGTGCCGCCGAAATCCTAGCCCGGCAGACCGTCCTCGCCCCGCCCCGTCTCTGCTACCCTTGGCGGAATCGTCCGAATCAGGCCGGCGCTTGCCGCCGGGACCCGGCGCCCGGCCACCGAGTTGGACACCGGCGCAACCTCAGCCTACCGCCCGTCCCCGATGAAACAGGTGATCGTGGTTTTCGAGCGGCCCGACATCGCCGCCGTCCTGCTGCTCCTGCCGCAAATCCCGGAGGCCGAGGTGTGGGTGTTCGACCCCCATCTGCTGGACAATCTGCACGATTGCGGGATAACCGGCGCGCGCTTCATCGACATCCGGCTGCAGGTCGACATGCCGAGTCACATCGCCCAGGTACAGGCACGCGCACTGGCCACCGCGCTGCAGGTGGAAGCAGGACTCCACCGGCTGGTCCCGGAAACGGAAGGGGGCCATTGGCAACATCTGAACTATTACCACCTGACCAGCACCTTCCTTCAGTACGAATTGCTTTGGGACCGGTTCCTGCAAGGCGTGACCGACACCACCTTCCACATCCCGGTCAGGGACATCGCCGCCACCTATTACGCCCACTCCTTCCTGCCGTCCGTGCTGCTGCTGGAGCGGCTGAACATCCGCGGCATCCCGTTTTCAGCCCACGCCCATTCCCGGATCGATGCCATACCGCAACAGATTCCCGCCCGGCTGGCGACGGAGGAAACCAGCGGCTACGACCTGTTCGTGCATCTGCCAACCTGCATTTACGACCGCGACTACTACGCGGATGAACTGGCTGCGAGCGGATTGCGCCCCCTCAATTTCGCCGCACAGAACTGGAATGTCCCGTTTCCGACCATGGACACCGCGGAACTGGCAGACGCCGAAGCGGCATTGGCCGACCTGCGGGAACCGCAGCGACAAACCATTGAAGCGGCGCTGGCCGAACTGACCGCGGAATTGGAGGGTTACTTCGGCGGCCGCATCCGCACGCCCAGCTTCGCACAACGCCAGGCCGTGCACCTGGCATCCCAATACCAGGCACAGCTGACCTTTTTCTACCATCTGACCAACCGGTTCGCCCGCAACCCGCCGCAGAAGCTGGTGCTGTCCAACCACGACAGCGGCCTGCATGGTCCTTTGATCAGTTTTGCCCGCGCCCACAACGTACCGATCCTGTTCCTGCCCCACGCCAAGGTCTTCAATTGGGAGATCGCGACCCGCTACCGCAACGTTAGCGCCCTTTTCCACCCGGTGCAGGGGGGCGCAATTTCCGACGTCGCAGGCAGGCGGGTTGGCGCCTATCCGCTGATGTTCAGGGAACAGCAGCAGCGCTCGACCGCGACGGCGGACCGCCTGGCGAACATCGGCATCGTGCTGAACAAGTTCTCCCTGGACGGCATGGTCCTGATGAATCTGGACGACTACCTCGGCGGGCTGAGAACGCTATTGTCCTGGTGTAGCCAGCACGGAATCCGCGCTACGCTGCGTTCCAAACCGGGCGGCTCCTGCATCCGCTGGCTGGCTGCAGAGCTCGGAGTGGACATCCAGACGCTCAGCCTCGGCATGGCCGGCACCCTGGCGGATTTCGCCCAAAGCTGCGACCTGTGCATCATGTACGACGCCGCGACCAGCGGCGCCATCGACCTGCTGCGGATGTCGGTGCCCACGCTCAACACCGTGTTTCGCGCGATGTCGGGGGAAGAGACCAGCATCGTGCACGACCACCTGGTTCCCACCCTGTCCGTTCCAGCCACCCTGGAAAAGCTGGACGGCTACCGAAAGGACCCGACCCATCTGGCCATTTTTCGCAACGAGCAGTTTGCCGACTATATTGGACGTTTCGGGCGCGCCCTGCCCTTGCGCGCCTATCTGTGATCCCTCCCGTCGAGACGGCTGAGCTCCGGTATTACCCATGAGAATTGCGCTGGAACGATCCCGCAGCGAAATCTACGACCGCATCGTGCTGCGGCTCGCCAAAGGTTTCGCCCAGGCGGGTCACACGCCCGTCCTGGTGGACCCCGCCGCCATCACCTCGGTGCCAGAGCTGTTTTTAGCCTACGATGACTGCGATTGGGCGCTGATCAGCAACAGCGCGGGGCTCCTGTCGATGCACCTGGACGATGGATTTCTGTTCGAGCGGGTCGCGCCCAAATTGTTGTTCCTGCACCACGATGCCCCCTTCAACAGCAGCGACCTGGAACAGATTCGCGGCAAGCTGGAGGCCTATCTCCGGATCAGGGAGCGCAGTCTCCACTTCTCGATCGAGAACAGCGACGAAACCGATTTGAACAGGCTGGGCATTTCCTGCTATCCGATCACCCACATCAGCACCCTGGACGAACCGCCCCGCCCGCAGCCGGCCCCACCCCCGGTCCGCGGCATCGCCTTCATCGGCCATGTGGTACCCCCCATCCACGTCCCCATCGCGTTCGGGACCGAGCTGGACCTCAACTACTTTCAGAGCTACCTGGGCCGCCTCCGCCGCATGGACCACCCGGTCAAGGCAGACTTTCCCATCGGCGCCGTCTCGGACAACCTCGACACGACCGCCCGCAAGGCCCAGTACATTCAGTACGTAAACACCTTTTCGCTGTTCCAGCGGGGGGCACTGCTGCAGGACCTGCCGGATTACGACGTTCACATCTTTGGCGGCGACCCGTCGTGGATCCATGGCGTCGAGCCGTCGCGCTTCCTCACCAAGAACGGCCTCGCCTACCACCCGCCGGTGTTCGAGACCCGCGCCATCGCCGAGGTCTTCGCCGGTTCCAGGGTGAACCTGAACATCACCTCCTTGCAGTTCGACACCGCGGTCATCAACCGCCTCATGGACTGCGCCTCCTGCGGCGGCTTCATGCTCACCGACCGCAAGGACCAGCTGTCCGAATTGACTTCGGTGGCGGAGGAGGTCATGTTTGCGACACCTGCGGAACTGGCCGACAAGCTGGAGTTCTTCCTCAACCCTGCCAACGACTCCAAACGGCGGGAAATCGCCGGGACCCTGGCGGAGGATATCGCCCGATCCTGCTCCCTGGAGCACACCATCGGCTACATGCTGGACCAAATGTCGCGCCAGTGAGCGCGACGCCAACGGGTGACCCATGACGGCCATAAAGCACAGCACGTCCATCCTCATCACCGGCGGCACCGGCTCCTTCGGCCACGCCTTCGTGCGCATGACCCTGGAGCGCTTCAGCCCGCGCCGCCTGGTGATCTTTTCCCGCGACGAGATGAAGCAGTGGGAGATGGCCAAGCTGTACGGCGGCGACGAGCGGGTCCGCTTCTTCATCGGCGACGTGCGCGACAAGGAGCGGCTGCATCGCGCCCTGGACGACATCGAACTGGTGGTGCACGCCGCCGCCACCAAGATCGTGCCGACCGCCGAATACAACCCCTTCGAGTGCGTCAAGACCAACATCATCGGCGCCATGAATCTGATCGACGCCTGCATCGACCAGAAGGTGCGCCGGGTGGTGGCGCTGTCCACCGACAAGGCCAGCAGCCCCATCAACCTGTACGGTGCCTCCAAGCTGGCGGCGGACAAGCTGTTCGTGGCCGGCAACTCCTATTCCGGTTCCAAGGACACCCGCTTCGGCGTGGTCCGCTACGGCAACGTGATGGGTTCGCGCGGCTCGGTCATCCCGTTTTTCCAGTCGCTGGCGCCCACCGGCAAGCTGCCCATCACCGACACCCGCATGACCCGCTTCATGATCACCCTGGAACAGGGGGTGGAACTGGTGTGGCACGCCTTCGACGACATGCGCGGCGGCGAGATCTACGTCAAGAAGATCCCTTCCATGAAGATCACCGACATCGCCCGTGCCGTCGCGCCGGAGGCGGAGCAGGAGATCATCGGCATCCGCCCCGGCGAAAAGCTGCACGAGCAGATGATCAGCCCGGAGGACGCCCCCCACACCTACGAATACGCCGACCACTACAAGATCCTGCCGGCCATCCACAACTGGAGCGACGACCCCAAGCGGATCAAGAAGGGACACAAGGTGCCGGACGGCTTCTCCTACACCTCCGACAACAACCCCGACTGGATGAGCGTGGAGACCTTGCAGGCCTGGATCGAGGCCAATCGCGCGAGCATCGGCAAGACCTGAGCATGAGCGGCGAATACCTGCCTTACGGACGCCAGGACATCGGCTCCGCCGACATCGACGCGGTGCTGGCGGTGCTGCGCTCCGACTTCCTGACCCAGGGGCCTGCGGTGCCGGCCTTCGAGCAGGCGGTGGCGGCCTATTGCAATGCCTCCCACGGAGTGGCGGTCAACAGTGCCACCTCGGCGCTGCACCTGGCCTGCCTGGCGCTGGGGGTCGGCCCCGGCGAGCGGGTCTGGACCAGCCCCATCACCTTCGTCGCCAGTGCCAATTGCGCGCGCTACTGCGGCGCCGAGGTGGATTTCGTCGACATCGACCCGCACACCTGCAACCTCAGCGCCGAGGCCCTGGCCGCCAAGCTGGCGCGGGCCGAGACCGAAGGCCGGCTGCCCCACACGGTGATCGCCGTGCATCTGTGCGGCCAGCCCTGCGACATGGCGGCGATCCAGGAACTGGCCCGGCGCTACCGGTTCCGGGTGATCGAGGACGCTTCCCACGCGATCGGCGCCTCCTACCGGGGCGAGCCGGTCGGCAACTGCCGCTACAGCGACATCACCGTATTCAGTTTCCACCCGGTGAAGATCATCACCACCGGCGAAGGCGGCCTGGCCACCACCCACGACCCCGGCCTGGCCCGCCGCATGGCGCTGCTGCGCAGCCACGGCATCACCCGGGAAGCGGCTGAAATGGACCGGGAGCCGGACGGCCCCTGGTACTACCAGCAGGTCGAGCTGGGCTACAACTACCGCATGACCGACCTCCAGGCCGCCCTGGGCTCCAGCCAGATGAATCGGCTCGACGAATTCCTGGCGATCCGCCGCGGCCTGGCCCGGCGCTACGACGAATTGCTGGCGGACCTGCCGCTGACCCTGCCCCATCAGGCTCCCTACGGCCAATCGGCTTACCATCTTTATCCCGTGCTGGTGGACGAGGCCGCCGCCGGCATCGGCCGCCGCCAGGTGTTCGAGGCCCTGCAGAAGCAGGGGATCGGCGTCAACGTGCATTACATCCCGGTCCACACTCAGCCGTACTACCGAAACCTGGGCTTTCGCGAAGGCATGTTCCCGCACGCCGAACACTATTATGCCCGCGCCATCAGCCTGCCGCTCCACGCAGGCTTGAGCGAAGTCCAGCAGGACCGCATCGCGGGAGCGCTGCGACGGGCGCTGGAGGCGGCCTGATGCGGGTCGCGGTGATCCAGGCGCGCATGGGCAGCAGCCGGCTGCCGGGCAAGGTGCTGCGGCTGCTGGCCGGCGAACCCATGCTGGGCCGCATCGTGCAGCGGGTGGCGGCGGCGGAGTCGGTCGACGCGGTGATCGTCGCCACCAGCGACCGGCCCCAGGACGATGTGCTGGCCGAATTCTGCGCCAGCCGTTCCATCGACTGCTTCCGCGGCTCCGAAACCGATGTGCTGGACCGGTTCTGGCGGGCCGCTGCCGGCAAGGCCGCGGAGTCGGTGCTGCGCATCACGGCGGACTGCCCCTGTGCCGACCCGGCGGTGATCGATACGGTCTACCGCATGTTCCGCGAAGGCGGCCTGGATCACGCTTCGGTTTCCACCGGCGCCGGTGCCGCACTGTCGCAGGAATTCCGCTGGCCGGACGGACTGGACGCCGAGTGGATGAGCTTCCCTGCACTGAAAAAGGCCGCCGATGAAGCGACCGACAGCCTCGACCGCGAGCACGTGACGCCCTATCTGTGGCGCCATCCCCTGCTGTTCAGAACCGCCTCCCTGGCCGCCCCGGAGGACTACTCCCAGTTTAGGCTCACGGTGGACAACGAGGAGGACTTCCAACTGATTGCCCGCATCTACCAGCACTTCGCGCCGAACGCCCTGTTCGGGCTGGAGGACATCCTGATGCTGTTGCGGCAGCAGCCCGAACTGGCGGCACTCAACCGGGCCTATATCGGCACCGAGGGTTACCAGCAATTCCACTGCGAGCCGGCCAGCCATGACTAGTCCCTTCCCCGCCCACGCCGCGCCGACCCTCACCATCGGCATCCCCACCTTCAACCGGAGCGAGGCGGTGCAGGAAGTGCTCTACCGGCTCTGCGGCCATGAGGCGGCCACTGCGGACTATCTGGAAATCCTGGTGGTGGACGACGGCTCCACCGACGACACGGTGAGCCGGCTGGAACCCTTCGGCATCCTCCACGACCGTTTCCGGCTGCTGCGCAACCCGGCCAATCTGGGCTTCCAGGGCAATCTGCTGGAACTGATCCGCCGCACCGAAACCGATTTCCTGCTGATCGGCAGTGACGACGACTTCTTCCTGCCCGAACGCCTCGATGCGCTGCACGGATTCTTGCGCGCCCATCCCGAAACCGCGCTGGTGGCGACCCAATGGCGATCCGGCGACATGCTGTCGCGCGGCGAGACCGAGCAACGCCCCCTCACCCTCAACGACTTCCGGCGCTGCTGCGCCCATCTGCCAGGGACGGTGTTCCGAACCCGGCTGGCCCAAGCCGTCGTCAACGACGCACGGCTCCAGCCGCTGCTGCGCGACCCCCGCAATTTCTACCCCCAGTGCATGGTCGCCTTCATCCTGCTGTTGCTGAGCCACAGCGGCCACTATCTGCCATTCGAGCTGTGCCGCCAGGGCTTCGGCCTGCCTTCCGGCATCGCCGGCTACGCCTCGATGAACGGGCGCTGGAACGAATACCTGCTGTTCGAGGCGTTCTACGGCACGGTCGCCCAGCTGGTGCCCGACGGGGAGCGCCGCCGCATCGTCGAGGGGTTTCTCAACTATCATCATGACAACCTGTTCCCGCTGCTGGCCTGGGGCTTGGGCGAAGAGCATCCCGAGCACTTCGACCATTTTCTGCGTGGCGCTCTGGCCTTTGCCGCCCAGCCGGAAGACAGCCGCAAGATCAAGGTCTGGCTGTGACCGGCTACAGCGGACAGCCCGCCCACCCTCATCGATCCCATGGACACACGTTCTGAATTCGACCGGCTAAAGCGCGCTTCCAGCAAGCACGACAGCTATTTTCAGGTCTACGACCGGCTCCTGGCACCCTACGCCGCGCGGCGCGGCGAGGGCCTCACCCTGGTGGAGATCGGCGTCCAGAATGGCGGCTCGCTGCACCTGTGGCGCCACGTCTTCGGAGAAGGCGCCCGCATCATCGGCATCGATCTGAACCCAGAGACCAGAGTATTGGAACAGGACGGCTTCGAGATCTTCATCGGCAGCCAGTCCGACCCGGCCTTCTGGGCCGACTTCTTCGGGCGGATCGGCCCCGTGGACATCGTCATCGACGACGGCGGCCATACCGACTACCAGCAGCTGGTGACCTTCTTCTGCTGTCTGGACTCGATCCGCGACGGCGGCCTGCTGGTGACCGAAGACGTCCATACCAGCTACATGCCCATGTTCGGCAACCCCTCCAACTACTCTTTCGCGTCCTTCGCCAAGCGGGTGGTGGACGCCATCATGTCGCGCTCCGGCATGATCGGCGTATCGGTGGGGCCCAGCATCCACCAGAAGGTTTTCTCGGTGGATTTCTACGAATCCATCATCGCCTTCCATATCGACCGGCGGCGCTGCTTTCCCGGCAAACCGGTGACCGCGTCGGGCGAGTCCTTCACCTCCACCGAATGCCGCTACCAGGACAATTCCATCAACAAGCTCAACGTGCTGGACGAGATCGCCCGCTATTTCGCCATCGTCAAACTGCAGCAAACCAAGTCCGACGGCGCCTGAATCCACCCGATCCGTCACGCGACCGAAAAACCGACATGACCACATCATCTTCCCCCACCACCGGCCCCGATCTCTACCGGCGCGCCAAGACCCTCATCCCCGGCGGCACCCAGCTGCTCTCCAAGCGTCCGGAGATGTTCGCGCCCGACCTCTGGCCGGCCTATTACTCCAAGGCCAAGGGTTGCCGGGTGTGGGACCTGGACGGGCGGGAATACGTGGACATGTCCATCATGGCGGTGGGTGCCTGCATCCTGGGCTATGCCGACGACGAGGTGGACAGCGCGGTGGTCGAGGCCATCCGCCGCGGCGTCAACAGCACGCTGAACTGCCCGGAGGAAGTGGAACTGGCGGAAGCGCTGCTGGAACTCCACCCCTGGTTCGGCATGGTGCGCTACGCCCGCGGCGGCGGCGAGGCGATGTCGGTCGCGGTGCGCATCGCCCGCGCCCACACCGGCCGCGACGTGGTACTGTTCAGCGGCTACCACGGCTGGTGCGACTGGTACTTGGCGGCCAACCTGGCGGACGATTCCGGCCTGGACGGCCAACTCATGCCGGGGCTTGAGCCCAAGGGTGTGCCACGGGGCCTGACCGGCACCGCCGTTCCCTTCCACTTCAACGACATCGGATCGCTGCGCGACACCATCAAAGGCCGCGAAAAGCAGATCGCCGCCATCGTCATCGAACCGGCACGGGGCGAAGATGCGCCCGGCGAGTATCTCCAGGCCTTGCGCGACCTGGCCTGGGACATCGGGGCGGTACTGGTGTTCGACGAGATCACCAGCGGCTACCGCATGGGTGCCGGCGGCATCCACCGCCGCTACGGCATTTATCCGGACATCGCCGTCTTCGCCAAGTCCATGGCCAACGGCTATGCCATGTCGGCGGTGATCGGCACGGAAAAAGTCATGCAGGCAGCGCAGACCACCTTCATCTCCAGCACCAACTGGACCGACCGCATCGGTCCCACGGCGGCCCTGGCGACCCTGCGGAAATACCAGGCCAATCGGGCCGAGCAGCACCTGATCGCCACCGGCGAACGGGTCAAGCAGATCTGGCGCGACGCTGCGACCAAGGCCGGCCTGGCCATCGCCGTCAGCGGCCTGCCCTCCCTGGCATCCTTCGGCTTTCAGCAGCCGGAAGCGCAGGCCCTCAACACCCGCTTCGTGGTGGAAATGCTGCAGCGCGGCTTCCTCGGCTTCCGCCAATTCAAACCGTCCCTGGCGCACGGCGACGCCGAGTTGCGCGCCTACCAGGCCGCCGTCGAGGACATCTTCGGCCTGCTGAGCCGGTTACCCGAAAGCGAATTGCTGGATTCGCCAGTCGCTCACTCCGGTTTTCAACGGCTGACCAAGGAATGACTTCCAGCACCATGACGGGCACATCATCCCGGCTCTGGCTCGATGCCGGCCACGGCGCCCACCAGGGGCCCGTCGTCGAGGCCGTCGACGGTTACCACGTGATCGATTGCGAAGCCTGCCGGTTCAAACACGTCGTTCCCCTGCCCGTCCAGGGGCAACTGCAGGACGTCTACGAACAGGATTATTACAGCACCGAAAAACCGTTCTACATCGAGCAATACCAAACCGATCGGGACTGGTGGAACGCGGTCTATGCGCAGCGTTACGAGTTTCTCGAACGGCAGCTCCCGCCGTCCCGGCGGCGACTGCTCGACGTCGGCAGCGGACCCGGGCTGTTTCTTGCCCATGGCCGCGACCGCGGCTGGCAGACCAAGGGTATCGAGCCATCCCGCCAGGCCGCCGCCTATAGCCAAAGCCAACTCGGGCTCGATGTCCTGCACGCCTTTCTCGATCGGCAAACGGCCTCCGGCCTGGGAAAGTTCGATGCCATCAACATGGGGGAAGTGCTCGAACACCTGCCGGAGCCGGCACAGATGCTGAGCCTGGCCCACGAGTTGTTAGAGGAAGACGGCCTGCTCTGCCTGATCGTTCCCAACGACTTCAATCCCTTTCAAACCTTGCTGAACCGCCGGCTCGGCTTCCGCCCCTGGTGGGTGGCCCCGCCCCACCATCTCAACTACTTCGATCAGGGCAGTCTGGCGGAACTGGTGGAACGCTGCGGCTTCGCCATATTGCGGCAGGAAACGACGTTCCCCATCGACATGTTTCTACTGATGGGAGAAAACTATATCGACGATCCGCAATTGGGCCGAACCTGTCACCGCCGCCGCATGAAATTCGAGCAAAACCTGCTGGAACAGGGGGGGGGCGACCTGTTGGGGTCACTTTACCAGGCTTTCGCCCGGCTGAACCTGGGCCGGGAAATCGTGCTGTTCGCGCGCCGCAGCGCCCATGCGGACGCCTTGCCTCCCGCTCGCGGCGACGCAGGACATCGACGCCCACCGCCATGACGACGCCCCACACCCGACCCGTGTTCATCCTCGGCTCCGGACGCTGCGGCACCCTCGCCCTCGCGCAGAGTCTGGCGACCGTCGGGCAGGTGGAAGTTCACCACGAATATCTCTTTGAAAACATTCTGGCCGACGCGGTTCTGTGTTTTCTCGGGCGAATTCCCCAACAAGAAATGACCCGCCGGCTGGAGCGATTGCACGGTGCCGCGGTTCATTATTGCCAAAAGCCCATTTGGGTGGATTGTTCCAATGCGCTGCCGTGGATCATCAAACCGCTGAATGCCTTATTCCCGGATGCTCGCTTCGTACACGTGGTGCGTAATGGACGCCGGGTGGTCAGTTCGTTTTTTCACAAATTCGAACGCATCATGTACCCCGATGATGCCGTACGCATACTGAATGACTGGCTGGAGGGCCGCTACCCGGTCGAGCCGCCCCCGGAAAAGAAATACTGGAGGCCGATTCCCGTGAATGGCATGGCTTATTATGGAACCTTCGAATCCATGGATCGGTTTGAACGCCTCTGCTATTATTGGGCGCTGATCAACAACCATGTGCGCCACGAATTCGAGTCCATCGACGAGGAACGCATCGCCAGGTTTAGATTCGAAGATCTCTTGTCCGAAAGGATATTTGGGGAATTCACCGAATTCATCGGAATAGACGATGCAGGAGGACCATTCAACGCCATGAAACGCCCAGTCAACGTGCACATCCCGAGAACCTTCCCGCTGACATCCGAACAAGAATGTTCATTCCGGAGGCTGTGCAGCGAAACCATGGTTTCATTCGGATACCAAAACGACGATGACTATGAAGTCGAATACCATCCGGCGCTGTGACTTCTGCCAGGCCGAGCTTCCTGAGGAATACTATACCCCCAAGAACTCCCGTCGCGGCGTTCACGTTTACACCTGCAACGATTGCGGCCTCATACAGAGCATCAGCACCGCAGCATATACCTCGCGGCCGGCAGCTTCCATGTCGTGCGATGCCGACCGCGCGAGCATCAAATACACCAAGGACCTGGTGCTGAAGCCCCATCTGGATATTCTCAACCGGCACGTAAATCTGGCGCAGATCAAGACCCTGCTCGACGTCGGTTCCAACCGTGGCGCGTTCCTCCGACATGTCGTTGGCGTCAATCCTTCCGTAACCATCACCGCCGTTGAAACCGACCCGGAACTGGTCGAGAATTACCGCAGCTCCCCTCAAGTCACGATCCACACCCGGCGCCTGGAACAAACGGATGTTGGAGATGAACGCTACGATTTCATTTATTGCGCACATACCTTGGAGCATTTCCAATCCGCTTCGGCCATGCTGCGGAAACTGAACACTGCCTTGAAACCTGGTGGCCTGATTTTTTACGCGGTTCCCAATATCTTTTCCCTGACGGAAGATTCCTTCGAGGAATCTTTCATCGATACCCACACATTTCATTTTTGCGCTGACGTTCTCGAAAGCTTCATTAACGGCCAAGGCTCGGAAATCGTCGCCAAGTCGCCGGGGGACGCCTTTGAACTCACCTATTTGATCCGCAAACCCTCCCGACCCAGGCCAGAAGCGGAAGGCACGATCACCCATCGCGAGACTGCCGAAAACTCCCGCGCCTTCATGCGGCACTACGCCGAAGCCATCGATTTCAACCGGCGCCGGCTCCGCGATGTGGCAGCCAAACTCATGGGACTGGCCCACTCCAGCAAGGTCGTATTTTGGGGGGCGGGACGAATATTCGACGGACTTACCCGTGTAGGTGGATTTGACACCGGGCGCATCGAAATGCTCGTGGACAAATATCTCTACCGGTACATGGACACTATCGACGGAATTCCCATCCGCCCCCCCGAAGCACTTCAATCCAAGGACCGGAGTATCCCGATCATCGTGGCATCCCGAGAATACGCATCGGAAATCGTGGCAGAAGCCCACCAGATGGGCTTTCTGAATACTCACCCCTATACCGGCTTCATGGAATAACGCAATGTCCGACCCACTAGCTAAGCCGATGCTGCAAGAAATCTCCCCGGAGACCGTCAAGTCGCTCTCCGACAGTCAGTTGCAGCAGCTCGCCGAAGACATCAGAGCCTTCCTGATCGACTCCATATCCCGCACCGGAGGCCACATCGGCGCGAACCTAGCCACCATCGAACTGTCCCTCGCGCTCCACAAGGTGTTCGATTCGCCTGCGGATCGCCTGGTTTTCGATACCGGACATCAGGGCTACACCCACAAGATCATCACGGGGCGACTGGCCAAGTTCCCGACCCTCAATCGCTTCGGCGGCATGAGCCGGTTCCTGGCCCGCAGCGAATCGGAGCACGATGCAATCGACGCGTCCCATGCGGGGACTGCCATTTCGCTGGCGACCGGCATGGCCTTCGCTTACGCGCGCGACCGCCAGCCGCGCACCGTGGTTGCTGTGGTCGGCGACGGCTCGCTGGTGGAAGGGATGTCCTTCGAGGCCCTGAACTATGCGGCGACCTCCGGCCTCGGCCTGGTCATCCTCATCAACGACAACGAAATGGCCATCGCCCCCAGCGTCGGCGGCATGCGCAACCTCACTGCAGGAAGTTCCTGGGAACTACGGTCCCGCGGCTTTTTCGAAGGCCTGGGGTTCACCTACATCCCGGTGGCCGACGGCCATTCCATCCATGATCTGGTGGCGGCACTGGATTCGGCGAAGTCGCTCGGCCGGCCGGTCGTGGTCCACGCCAAGACCCGCAAAGGCAAGGGGCTCGAACTCGCCGACTCCCACCCCTACAAGATGCATTTCTCGCTTCCCTTCGATCCGGTAACCGGGACCGGCGCGGCACCGACGGTGGTCGGCAAGACCTTCGGGCTCGAGGCAGCGCAGACCCTGCGGCAGATCCTGGAGACGCGCGATGACGTCTTCGTGATCACGCCAGCCACCCCGTACGCTTCCTATCTGCAGGAACTGGCCACCGGTTTTCCCGACCGGGTGATCGACGTGGGCATGGCCGAACAGCAGGCCATCGGCATGGCCTGCGGCATGGCGCTGCGGGGCAAGTATCCGATCGTCTGCATCCAGACCACCTTCCTGCAGAGGGCCTTCGACCAGCTGATCCACGATGTGGCCTACATGAACCTTCCCGTCACCCTGCTAGGCGTCCGCTCGGGTTTCGCGGGCTACGATTCACCCACCCATCACGGCGTCTACGACATTCCCTATTTGCGGTCGATCCCGAACCTGGCCGTGGTGTATCCCTATTCGCCGGAGGACCTCCAAGCGACCCTGGCGGCGCGGATGAAACAGCCGGAAGGCCCCATGGTGATCCTCCACCCCTACGAGGTCATTCCCGCTCAGGACGAGATTGCCGCCGGGCGGGCGGGCGACCTGCTGACCCTAGCCCAGGGAGACGACGGTGCGATCCTGTTCCTGAGCAACGGCCTTGCCGCGGCGAGAGCACTGAGAGACCGCCTCCGCACCGAGCTTCAGGCGTCCTTCGGGCTCCACTGCCTGCGCGGCATCAAGCCTGCTCCGCTTGACGACCTGGTGCGCATCACGCAATCCGCCGCCCGCATCGTCACCATCGAAGAGTGCAGCATCAACGGCGGCATCGGCTCCCTGGTCGCCGAAGTTCTGGCGGATCACAAGATCAAGTCCGACCTGTTGCGGCTCGCCGTTCCCGATATTTTCGTTCCGGCCGGAGACAAGGCCGAATGCCGGCAAGCGGCGGGGCTCGACGATGCAACGCTGCTCCGGCGGGTCGCCGCATTCTGGCCGGAACTGGCCCAACCCTGAGCAGGCCGCCATGGACACCGCAACGCTGCGCGATTCGGTATCCCTGCCAAGACAGGGCGAGCGCCTAGCCGGCAAGGTGGCATTGATCACCGGAGCGAGCCGTGGCCTTGGCCGCGCCATCGCCCTTGCCTTCGCCGCCGAAGGCGCTCGCGTCGTCGTCAACTACCGCGAGCAGGCCAGCAGCGCAACCGCGGTGGTGGAGGCCATCCATGCAGCGGGCGGGCAGGCCGTCGCGATCCAGGCCGACGCCGCCGAGCGGCACTCCGTCCAGGTCTTGCTGAAGGCCGCCATCGGCCACTTCGGCCGCATCGACATCCTGGTCAACAATGCCGGGATCAATCGCCGCGGCGACTTCCTGAGCATCACCGACGACGAGTGGGACCAGATCATGGCGACCAACCTCAAGGGGCCGTTCATGTGCAGCCAGGAAGTGTTCCCCCACATGCAGGCAATCGGCGGCGGCAGAATCATCAATATTTCCTCGGCGGCGTCGCAGTATCACGGCCCGCGGACCGTCCACTACGCGGTTTCCAAGGCGGGGCTGAATTCCCTGACGCGGCTGCTGGCCCGCTACGGGGCCGACTCCAACATTCTGGTCAATGCCATAGCGCCCGGCATCATCTTCACCGACCAGACCCGCGACGAAGTGGAGAGCGAAGGCGGCCGCCGCTACATCGACATGACCCTGCTCAAGCGCTTCGGTGAATTGGGAGACGTGGCCGCCACCGCACTGCTGCTGGCTTCCGACGAGCAGAACTACATCACGGGCCAGGTCATCAGCGTCAGCGGGGGGGCCTATCTTGGCTGACAAACCGGTTCTGCTGCTGCTGGGCGGTTCGGCGGATCAGCTGTTCAGCATCCGAACCGCCAAGGAAATGGGGGTTCACACCCTGGTCGTCGACCAGGATCCCAATGCTCCGGGCTTCGCGCTCGCGGACGAATACCGGCAGATCAGCACGCGGGACGAGGAGGCGCTGATCCGCTTCGTCGACGCCTACCGGGAAAACGGAGGGCGCGTCGACGGCGTCTTCGTGCAAGGCAGCGACATCCCGCAGGTCGTCGCCAGGGTGGCGGAGCACTTGGGCTGCGCTTCGGTTCCCCTGGAGGCCGCGCGGCTATCGACCCACAAGTTGGCGATGAAACTGCAATTTCAGGCCCGGGACATCCCACTGCCGTGGTTCACACCCGTGGAATCGGCCGATCACCTGCGGGCGATTCTGGCGGAGCGCGGCTACCCCTTGATCATCAAACCGGTCGACCGCTCCGGGGGCCGCGGCGTCTATCTCCTGGCCGCTGGCTGCGATGTCGATCGACTTTACGGGCAAAGCAGGGAGCTGGCCTATAACGGGGAGGTGATGGCCGAGGAATACCTCCGCGGGGAACAGCTCAGCACCGAATCCATCGTGTTTCGGGGCAAGACCTGCACGGTGGGCTGGGCCGATCGCAACTACGAAATGCTGCCGCGTTATACCCCCAACATCATCGAAAACGGCGGCTGGGTGCCGAGTTCGATTTCAGAGGAACAGCGCTGCGCAGTCGAGAGGCTGGTCGAGAAGGCCGCGGCCGCGCTCGGAGTCAGCGATGGGGTGCTCAAAGGGGACCTCGTCATGACGGCCGAAGGGCCGAAGCTGATCGAAATGGCCACGCGACCGTCCGGCGGCGACTTCTCGGAAAGCCTGATTCCCCTGGGATGCGGCGTCAATCTGATCGAAGTGGCGATCGAGATCGCCCTCGGACGGGTGCCTGATCTGAACAAGCTCGTTCCGAAGTTCCAACACGCCGTCGCCAACCGCTATTTCTTCCCGCCCGCCGGCAAGCTCCGCAGCATCGCCGGCCTCGACACCGTGGCGCGCCAGCCGTGGGTGAAGAAACTGGCTTGCTGGTATGAACCGGGCGACATCCTGCCGCAAATCGCCAGCCACGCCGACCGCTTCGGCGTATTCGTGGTCACCGGCGAAACCCGTGCGCAGCTCGATGAACGCATCGCATGGGTTTACGACACGGTGAAACTGGATGTCGATACCTCCTGGGCAAGGCCATGACCCCCGCACCAGTCCAGTTCATTGCCGAGGTCTCCAGCAACCACAGCCGTGACATCGAGAGGGCATTGGAATTCATCGACCGTGCCGCCGATGTCGGATGCCACGCCGTGAAGTTCCAACTGTTTCGCATCGACCAACTGTTCGCCCCGGAGATCCTCGAAAAATCCGAGCAGCACCGCCGCCGCAAGCAATGGGAACTGCCCCTGGAATTCCTTCCCGCACTCGCGCAACGCTGCCGGGAGCGGGGCCTGCAATTCGGCTGCACGCCATTTTACTTGGCGGCGGTTGCGGAACTGGAAAGCTATGTGGACTTTTACAAGATCGCTTCCTACGAACTGCTGTGGAACGACCTGCTGGCGGCCTGCGCGACCACCGGCAAGCCGGTGATCCTGTCCACCGGCATGGCCACCCAGGAGGAAGTGCAGGCCGCGGTGGCGGTGCTGCATGGCTACGGCTGCGCCGACCCCACCCTGCTGCATTGCACTTCGGCCTATCCGACCCCCTACCGGGAAGCCAACCTGGCCGCCATCGAGACCCTAAGGCAAGCCACGGGCTGCCGGATCGGCTGGTCCGACCACACCGTCGACCCAGGCGTCATCCACCGGGCGATCCACCGCTGGGGAGCCGAAGTGGTGGAATTCCACCTGGACCTGGACGGCAGCGGTGACGAATACGCGTCCGGCCACTGCTGGCTCCCGCAGCAGATCGGACCGGTGATCGAGCAGGTCCGCCACGCCCTGGCGGCGGACGGTGACGGGATCAAGGAGCCGGTCGCGGCCGAACAGGCCGACCGCCTGTGGCGCGCCGACCCGATCGATGGGCTGCGGCCGCTGCGGTCAATCCGCGCCGGCTCCAACCCGTGAGGCAGGCCATGGTACTGCTGGTCTGCCATGCCTCTCCCGCCGTCGGGCTGGGCCATCTGAGCCGCATGCTGGCCCTGGCCCGGGCCATGCGGGGAACTGGTATCGCTTGCTGCCTGCTGGTTTGCGGCGAGGCGCCGGCCAGGAAGGAACTGGAGGAATTTCCCCATCGCTTCGTAGCGGAGGAATCCAACCTTTGCCTGGAAATCCTCCGAGCCGGCGCCGAAGCGGTGGTGTTCGATCTGCATCCGAAACGGATACCGAACGACCTACCGCCGATCCTGGACGAGCTGGGATACCGAGGGGTACGCCGCATCGCCGTGGATGGAATGCTGGACCAAACCGGCCGGCTGGACCTGGTGTGGATACCTTCCTTCCATCTGCCGCTGGACCGGCGTCAGGGCCTTCAGGCTCCTATCCGCTACGGCTGGGGGTGCTACCTCATCCGCCGCCACCCGTCGCCGCCAACCTGGCAGCCGGGACGGCGGGTGCTGGTGCTGACCGGCGGCGGCGATACCGCCGGCCTGGGGCTATCACTGCCCCGGCTGCTGGATTCCGCGTTGCCGGAGGATGCCGAAATCTGCTGGGTGAGAGGCCCCTTTGCCGGCCAACCGGAAATTCCCTCGACACCCCGTTTAGGGTGGGCGGTGGAGCAAGCTCCAGAAGGGCTGGGCGATTTGCTGGCGGAGAGCCATTACGTGCTCACGGTGTACGGGGTTTCCCTGTTCGAATCCTTGCAATGCGGCCGTCCGACCGTGGTGTTCTCCCCTTACGGAGAAAAGGATAACGCTGAACTGGCGAAACTCCGCGAAGAAGATGTGGCGGCGGTAGCCGCCGACGCCGAAGCGGCAGTTCGGGAACTGGCGCGGCTCATGGGAGACCACCCACGGGCACGACATCTGGCGACTGCTGCCCGAAACCGCATGGCGCGCGACGGTGCCGCGGCCTTGGCGGCTGAAATCGCAGCCCTGCTGCCGGCCCCGGCCTGACCGCCATGTCCGCCATCGATCGCCTGGTTCTCGGTACCGTCGCCCTGGGTCTGCCCTATGGAGTCGCCCTGCAGGGCGATTCACGCCAGCTGGCCGATCAGAACGAAGTCGGCGCACTGATCGAGCAGGCCGTCGCCGCCGGCATCACCAACTTCGACACCGCTCCCAGCTACGGCCTGGCCGAGGAACGGCTGGGCCGGTTCTTGCCGGCCGATCACGGTTCGGTCTGGACCAAGCTGTCCAATCTACCGGTGGATGGCGGCCTCGCCCAAGCGGCGGAACGTTCGCTGGTTCAGTCCTTGAGCCGCTTGAACAGAGACCGGATCGATTGCCTACAGTGGCATAATTGGCAAGCCACACTGGCAGAATCCACCGCGTTCCGGAGCTTGTGGTCCGAACTGCGCGCCGACCCCCGGATCGCAAGCCTCGGTGCCAGCACCTACGGCGTCGACGACGCCCTCGCGGCGGTCCGTTCCGGCTTGTTCGAGCAGGTTCAGATCGAATGGAATCTGCTCAATCAAGGGGTACTGGATGCCGTCGCGGAGGAGGCCGCGAATCTGGCCGTTACGTTGGCGTTGCGTTCGGTGTTCCTGCAAGGGGTGCTGACGGAGAAGGGAGGATTCTTGCCGTCTGCCCTGGCCGGCTTGGCCGCTCCCCGTGCCCGTGCAGCCGCGCTGGCGGCGCGATTCGGCCTGACCCTCAACGCCCTCGCGCTGCGGGCGGCGCTGGATCATCCGGCCCGGCCACGGGTACTGATCGGGCCGGACCGCCCACAACAGCTCGCTGAAATCCTGACCCATACCGCCCTATCGCCAATCCCGGCCGATGTCCTTGCTGAACTGCGTCAGTTGGACCTGGCGGAAAATCCCCTGACCGACCCGCGCACCTGGCGCTTCTGAATGCTGCAGCTTTATTCGGTTTGGCATCTCAATCTGGCCTATTCCTCCATCGACGAGGAACAGCATCCGGAGGTGCTCGAACGCTGCTATCGGCCGCTGTTACGGCTGGCTTCCGAACGGGGCATCCCCCTGGGCATCGAGGCGCCCGCCTGGACACTGCTCCGCATTGCCCAACTGGATCCGGGCTGGATCGGCGATTTACGGCGGCTGATCGGCCAAGGCCTGGTGGAATTCATCGGCAGCGGTTGGGCCCAGATCATAGGGCCCCTGGTTCCGGGCCGGGTGGTTTCTGAAAACCTGCGGCTGGGCTGGCGGGCCTATCATGGCTTGCTCGGTGTCGCACCCAGGCTGGCGCTGATCAACGAACAGGCCTGGTCGTCGTCGCTGCTGCCCCTGTACCGAAACGCCGGCGCCGAAGCGGTGATCATGGAATGGGAAAACCCCGCCAGTATCCATCCGGAATGGCCCCGCACCTGGCGCTACCATCCCCAACTCGCCCAAGGCGGCGGCGTTCAACTGCCTGTCATCTGGAACCATTCCATCGCCTTTCAAAAGATGCAGCGGCTGGCCCACGGCGAGATCCCTTTGGAGGAATGGGCCGACTGGGTCCTCGCCCACGCCAGCGCCACGGAGGATCGTGCCCTGTGCATCTACGGCAACGATGCGGAAACCTTCGACTTCCGGCCAGGGCGCTACGACACCGAGGAACACATCGGGACCGACGAATGGCGCATCATCGGCGAAGCCCTGCGACATGTGACCCAACGCGGCGCCCGCCATGTGCTGCCCGCCAGCCTGCTGCAGTGCCCGGCTTCGTCCCATGCCTGGCAACCGGTGCGGCTGGATTCTCCCGCCCACCCGGTACCGACCAAGAAACAACCCAAGTACAACGTGATCCGCTGGGCATGCGGCGGCCGTGACGCGCCCCTAGCCAACACCTGGTGCGAGCGCATCTATCGGGGAATGTTGAACCAGCCGGAAACGGTCACGGACGAGGACTGGCGAACCTTGTGCGAGCTGTGGGCCAGCGACGTGCGTACCCATTTGACCCTGGAACGCTGGCACCGATGGCGAGCCAGAGCCAGCGCCCAGCTTTCCCGCTGGATGCCGCCGGACACGGCTACGCCTCAACCCATGGCAGAAAGCGCGGTTCGTTATCGCGTCGAGCGATGCGGTCGCTTTCTCGATGTCCACAGCGAAGGGTTGACGCTCCGTCTCAATTTGAGACGGGGGCTTACGCTGGACCAGATGGTTTTTGCGACGCTGGGGCCGCACTGGCTGCTGGGCACCCTCCACCATGGGCGTCTCGACGACATCGCCTGGAGTGCCGATTTCTACACCTGGGAAACCGTGCTGGAACTACCCGGACGCCCCAAGATCACGGACCTGCAAGCCTGCGAGCCGGAAATCTCCGAGGTCGCCGGCCGACTGAGGATTTCAGCAAGCATAGCCACGCCGCTGGGAGCCATCCGCAAGACCATCACAGTCAGCGGTGGCGCCCGGCCCGCGGTGGAACTGGAGCTGAAGCTGCTGTGGGAGGAGATCCCGCCGGGATCGCTGCGCCTGGGCGACCTCCTCATCAACCCCGACGCCTTCGACCGCAACCAACTCCAGATCACGACCCATATGGGTGGGCTGACGCCCGAGACCTTCCATCTCGCAGCAACGCCACTCGACCATGGCCGGGCCTGGTCGGCGCTGATTTCCGCGCAACAATGCCTAGGGGTGACTGAGGGCTGGTTGGAATTCGGCGACCGCGACCGGAGACTGCGCGTGGAAGTGGATCGAACCAGCCAGGCAGTACCGGCCCTGCTGACCCTGGCGGACACTCCCGACGCCTACGTGTTCCGCATCCAGTTTTCGGGCCGCGAGTTGGACGATACCTCAGGGCCCCATCCGATTCCGCTGGATTCTGATGGCAGAACCTACCGGTTCCGCATATCGCCGGTGATCGGATAAACCGGAATCACCGGGTAATGGCCAAGGTCCGATCCAGCATGTCCAGCAGCAGTTGCTCCAGATTCCGGGTAAATCGGGCAGTATCGAACAGATTGGCCCGTTCACGGTTCGCAGCCAGCTTCGCCTTGAGCGTCGCCAGGGCCGCGGCGTCGGTCGCAAGACTCACAGCCAACTCTTCGTAAGCCTCCCAGGATTCGGAAATCAGCTCGGGCAACCCCGCGGCATGAAGCAGGCTGGCGGCGACTCGTGCAGGAAAAGCGTTGCCCATGAAGGTGACCACCGGCAGACCGGCCAGCAGCGCATCCGCAGCCGTGGTGTGGGCATTGTAGGGCCAGGTATCGAGAAACAGGTCGGCCAACCGGTAGCGGGCCAGATGGTCTTCCACCCGCGGCACCCGGCCGGCGAACACCAACCGCGCCGGATCGATCCCCGCCGCCTGCGCCTCCTTGCGGTAGTTGCGCTGGGTCGACTCGTTGCGGCAAGCCAGCCACAGGACACTGTCTGGAGTCCGCCGCAAGATGCGCATCCACACCGCCCACAACGGCGGCGTAATCTTATAGTCGTGACTGAAGGAGCAAAGCACAGGGCCGGTCTCCGGCAAGCCGCATTCGGCCCTCGATGGCGTGCGCTCGGCGATCCGTAGCCCGGAGTCGACCGGCAGATAGCAATCGGGCAGATAGATCACCGTTTCGCTGAAAAACGGTTGATGCTCCGGCGGAATGACATGGCGGTCGGCAATGAGGTAATCCATGTAGTTCACCCCCAAGGTGCCCGGATAACCAAGGAAAGTTGCCTGAACCGGTGCCGGGCGGTGGGCGAAGATCTCGATCCGCGAATCGGAGGTATAGCCCGCCAGATCGATCGCCACATCCACTTCCATCTCGCGCATCAACTCGGCGATGCGCCGTGCCCCTAAACCCTGAGCGTCGATGAAGCAATCGAAGCTTGCCTCCATCCTGGCCCGCAGACGGCTGCCGTCGTTGATTCCGAGAGAGATCGCGATGGTCTCGAAACGGGATTTGTCGTGGTGTTCGAACACCCCCGCCATCAGATGGCCGACCGGATGTTCCCGCAGATCGGGAGAAACGTAAGCGACTCGGATGCGCTGGTGCCCGTAACGTTCTCCCACCCACATCGGTTTGGCCAGGCGCGGCGCGAAATGATGGGCGAATATCCGGGTACAACAGAACTGTTCGCAGGCCGCATCGGATATCGCCATGAAAGCCAGCGACTTGCACACCCTCTTCCCGGCGCGCACTCCGGCCAATATCGCTTCCCGCAATGCATCGAATCCCTGCCAATCGCCGATGTGAAGGCGTTCGTACAACAACAAGCCCAAGCTGTAGTCGTAATCCGGATTGATCGCCAACAGGCGCTCGAACAAGGCTATGGCCTGCTCGCTTTGCTTGAATTCCGTCAACAGAATCGCACTGTTGGCCAGAGCGCCTGTGTGATTGGGCTCAATCGCCAGCACCCGGGCGAAGCGGTCAAGCGCTTCCTTGTGACGGTGCAGTTCCCGCAACAGCGCACCGCTGTTGATGAGCACCGGGATGAAATCCGCCTGCAGATTGAGCGCCTGGTCGTAACTCTGCAGGGCTTCCTGAATGCGCCCGGCAGCCTGCAATACGGTGCCGCGGAGAAACCATAGAGGAGGAAACTGGGGAGCAGACGTACAGCCGCGTTCGCTACATTCCAGCGCCTTAGCCAGATCACCTCGGTTGAGGGTAATGAGCCCCAGAGAGTACAAAGCGCCCGCATTGTGAGGCTCCGCTTCGAGAATTTCTCCGAACAGGTCGGCAGCAGCGGCATTCTGCCCTTGATTTTGCAGGCCGATGGCCTGGATCAAGCGATCATTGATGGAGTTCATGGGCTTGAACGGTTGCTGTGCGCGACCGGCCCTCCTGGCGATGACAAGGAAATCATAGTGTTACTGGGACTTGTAACGGCGTGGTCAGCGAACGGGCAACGCTCAGCGTTAGAAATGAAGCTCCGTAAACGCTGGCGGAATTGGCTCAGGGATAGTGTTTCACGGTGCACCGCCGCAATGATGGTGCACCGTGAGACCGTTCTGAATCATCCTCTATTTTCCACCGGGCTTGGGCAACACAGCGTCTGCCAGAGTTTGCGGCGGGTCGAACGGATTCGCCGCGCCCACACCGAATGGCTTGACCGCAGCAACTTGAACGGCGCTGGTACCGGCTAAAGGCCCTGCCTGGTACTGCTTCAGCACTTCAACCATGTTTCCAACGCTCATCGTCATGGTCGGAGTGATGGGCGACGACGCGCCATCCTTGTTGAAGTCAACCAGCAACGAACCGCTAGCGACATCCTGTTGCGCCGTCCATTCATTGAAGCTCGCGATCGCTTCCACCAATCCCTTGACGTTGGCATGGAGTCCAGAATCCTCCTCTGCCACAGTTGGTGTCTCGGCCACGAACCAGACATCGGCCATATCGTGGGTCTGGCCATCCGACGTTTCATAGCTGGACACCAGACCTATCAAATTTCCGTTATCGAGCTGTACGGTGCTGTCGCCGGTGGAGTCGATCTTGGTAATGCCGAGAGCATCAAGGGATTTCAACTCTGCTGTCTGACTGACGCCATCGGAATTGCCGTCCACCCAGACCCGCAAATCGCCAAAGACCGAATCAGCGCTAGTAATCATCCCGTCATGGTTGTCGTCGAGTGCTTGCAGCGCACTGTAACCATCGGATGCGGCCTGGCCGGAGGGCAGCACCGTCGAAGACCCGAACAGTTCGGAGCCGTCATTGATGACGCCATCCTGATTTCGGTCAAGGACCAACAAGCCGTCTCCAGAATCGATCCAGCCTGTTTGAACTTGCTGGCCGGAAGCGAAGATATCGAACTCCACACCCTGCTTGATATTCAGGGTATTCACCCCACCGCCGTTCAAATCGAGAGCCAGCGGAGTAGTTTGGAACAGCGCACCGATGTTCGCCGTCCCAATCGCCGCAATTTGCGACGTCGTCAGTGCGCCGACCTGGGCATCCGTCAATGTGCAGAGCTGTGCTGTCGTCAGCGCACCCACGGCGCCTGTGGTCAGCGCAACAAGTTGCGTCGTTTTCAGACTCAAAACCTGTTGTGTAGTTAGTGCGGCCGCATCGGCTGTCTCCAAGGCCTGCACCTGCGCGGTGCTGAGCACACCAATGCCGTAGGTGGTCAGGTTCGAAATCTGCACCGAGGTCAAAGCCGCCACTTGGGCCGTGGTCAGCGCCGTGACCTGGCCGGTCTTGAGGGCCGCCATGGCCTGGGTGCCCAACCCTTGAATCTGTGCCGTGGTCAGCGCACTGACCTGGGCGGTGTTGAGCGCCTGCACCTGCACCGTGGTCACCGCACCCAGCTGTACCGTGGTCAGCGCCGCCACCCCGGCGGTGCTCAGCGCCGCCACCTGGCTGGTCTTCAGCGCCGCCACGTCATTGGTTTCCAAAGCCTGAATCTGCGCCGTGGTGAGGGCGTTCACCGCACTGGTCTTCAGCGCCTGGATCTGCACCGAGGTCAACGCCTGCAGGTCCACCGTCTCCAGCGCCTGCGCCTGGGCGGTGCTGAGCACACCAATGCCGTAGGTGGTCAGGTTCGAAATCTGCACCGAGGTCAAAGCCGCCACTTGGGCCGTGGTCAGCGCCGTGACCTGGCCGGTCTTGAGGGCCGCCATGGCCTGGGTGC